>Ga0138401_1038579_pt1 | contig 6796 bp, 8 predicted proteins | sample KNI3SL6_AmetaT_FD_101528 | JGI IMG/M metagenome (GOLD analysis project Ga0138401, IMG submission 101528) | Marine microbial communities from Southern Atlantic Ocean transect - KN I3 S16 L6_A metaT (Metagenome Metatranscriptome) (version 2)... | ecosystem: Environmental > Aquatic > Marine > Oceanic... | reverse complement strand
TTATACTCTGGCCAATTTGTGATTTTGTTCTTCGACTTACCCATTAAGTGAACCTTTTTAAATCCGTGATAATGATCTGATCACAAGATTTACGAAAGGTTCCCTGATTTAGTCAACAAGGCCTTTCCAATTTAGAGAAACCATATTGATGAAAACTGAGAGAAATACACGGCGCAATTATACTTAACATCCAAGATATGCAGTTGGCATTTACATAAATCACATCGATTATTACGCCATCACGCCTCTCTACCAACGAAACATCGCATTTTTTCAAAAACAAATCAACATCGCCTATCCTTTTAAATCTGATACGAAAATCAGTATCACTGGGATATGAACTTATGTCTCTATGTAATTTTATAGTGACATGATTCAATAGTTTATTTACTAAACACATTAATCCTCAGCCCTAAACAAATCATTAAAAATAAATATATTATAGGTAAACTGAGTTTAGCTAAAAGTTGATTTCTACCCGCTTTTTTCCGAAATATTCTGACATTATTCACATACTTCAAAAGCATTATTATATCTCTAAACCTAAATCTATAACCATAACGATCTAAAAAAACGTTAGAGTATTTAAAAAATCCAAATGGATTCAAAAGAGTCAGCTTCATACCTTTAGAATCCATAATAGAATGTAAAAATGAAAAGACATCATGCCTCTGCTCACCGTATAACATGTCTTTTCTAAAACCTAACAGCGCAGGAGGGTTCGAATCTATAACATATATTTGATCCGCATTTTTAAATAGATTATGTAAAACAAAGTCTGAATGCATCAACCCATCCACCTTATGTATAGCACTTAATATCTCAGCAGATTTTTCAATTAGATTAGCAAAGTCATGCTCATATATTAGATCTGAAAATGAAACCCCTAGTTCATGAAGTGAATATCGAATAGATTTTCCATTTTGCTCAATACAAACAGGAGATATAACACCTTTTACATCGCTTAATGATGTACTAACGTCCATTGAATGTACGAGTAGTTGGTTCACTTGTTCAAATGTTAAATTTAGGAATGTTTTTTCAAATATTCCATCTTCTAAGATGATTCTATATATTTCTTGATTCATATACACTTTTTTAATTTGTGATAACATCTGATAATTCCGAGTCTCCGTAAAACCCTTCTTAACCCGACAAACTTGACCCAACTTTCATCCCATAAATGAGTTGTGTAAGAAGAGTGAAGATCTAAAATATCATACGATTCTTCGCTAGAAATAGGGTAAAAAAAGTTACTTGAGTATATTTTACTTTGTAATGTTTTATATTCATAAAAAACCTTACTCAGTACTTCTGGTGATGTTATTAAATCGAAAGAATTATAATTTTCGTAAAATTTCATAGCTTGTAAAGCTATTGAGTTACCAGGTTCACAACCAATTATCCCACAATATATATGACTTTTCTCTCTGTTGTACCCTGAAAAAAAATCAGCATCAAGAAAATCGCTAAAATCCCTTAGTACATACATATCAGTATCTAAATATATCCCTCCGTCCTCGAACAGATATTTAAATCTCAGATAATCAGATACAAATGCCCAAAGTTGTTTGTCATAACAGTATTTAATAAATGGAGGTAGTATATTGTAATCACAATCCGTATGTAGGATATGCTGATAGTCTTTATTTTGGAAATTAGATGATTCAATACATTTCTTCACATTTTCTGGTAATTCAGAACTACCAATCCAAATATGATGTATTATTTTAGGCACGCTCATTTTTAAATACTTCCTCCATAAATTTTTTATCCGCAAATTCGAACATATGCCCCGTATCCCAAACTCTTATATCATAACTTAAAAGTTCATGTGCTAGGATACAAGCTGTTGGACCTAATGAAGCAAACACTATTGTATTTTTTTTATCTAACTTATTTCCTTTAATACAGTCTAATACTCTCCCCTCAATTACATTTAAATTAGAGAATGCATCATTAGTACCAACATCTATAAAGTAAGTCGTATTACCAATACTTAAATGTTTAATAGCTTTGGTATTTCCCGTAACTACTATAACATCGTAATTTTCGACATAATTTCTAAATATATCCCATTCAAAGTCTGGTGCATTTTTTTTTATAAATAAGTGACAATGCCCATACTGTCTTCCTTCATGAAGAAATTTCCACATCATTCTCTTCATGTCAATCCACATATTGTACTCAAAAGGTATCTTATGTTGCTTTTCTTTTGTCGACAGAAACGTTTCTTTAGGATCGACTGCAATAAATAGCCGATCATCAGTTGATGATAACACTTGTTTTAGTTTCTTTTCCAATTCTGAGCTCCACAGTTGAGACCAGTTAGAATCAGGTGGGTATATCCCCGCACCTGTTAATATATCAAACTCACCATCAGAGAAACGTGCAAAAGAACAATGATTAGAAACCAATATTTTTAACGTTTCATTCGGCTCCAATATGTCAATATTTTGATACTTTGAGCTATAATCCTTTCTGTCAAATTTATACCAAATATTTTTAATTATTAAATGTAAAAGATACTTTGGGTTATCAATAATCTGTTGAAGCTTTATAAACGGAAACTTTCCAAAAATACTAATCTTTCTTAATGATATATTCATTTACTTTATCCCAATCCATTTTTTTCCAGTTAACAATTAAGAAACTATAGACTTTTGCAATTTCTATAAAGTTGTCAATTGAAATGCTACTTTTACCCAACAATAAAATATTGCCCAACATTGAAAAACAATACTTGAATATATTTCTTTTTTGTAAAATGTTACGAAAATATAAATGTCTATATAACACCCTCATCCGTAGAGTCTGTATGTTGTAATCTCCGCTAGTTTCTTCAGGTGCATGTATAACGTTTAAATTAGGTAATATTCTTAATGTTATACCATACTCATTAGTTAATTTAGCCCCAAGAATAACATCCTCTAAGAATGACCATTTAACCATTTCTTCTTCATTATTTAAGCGATTTAAAGCTTCAGCCCTATAAACACCGTTACAACCAAAAAGCCATTCAGCATCACTCTCTTTACTCGCATGTTCTAGGCGTACATAATCAGCCCATCCCGAACTAATTAGACTATTAGAACGACCATTACCATATATGAAAAAGAACTTACCGATTAAAGTAGATAACTTCGATCTGTTTTTTGTAAAATTATCTTCATATGTACCACCAACTCCGTTGTAGTTATAATTACCTTCTAGAAAACCAACAGCAGAAGACAAATAATCATTATCAATGATAATATCATCATCTAAAAAAGCTACGTATTTTGAACAAGTCAAGCTCAACCCGTACTTTCTAGCGCCAAGTAAAGACAATCCTTTTTTATACTCAACACGAATATTTTGTAGTGGAAAAACATCCATTTCCCATTGAAAACCGGACGCTTCAATTATAATAATGTTTTCTATTGGGTAGTCTTGCCGACTTAAACATTCGATAATCCTATATAAGGTTGCCGGCCTTCCCATAGTAGAAATGACAATTGAAAGACTCATAATAAATCTTGGCTCTTAACTTTTGAATTCAACATACCTCTGATACCATCTTCAATTGATATTATTGGTTCCCAACCATAATCCTTATTGATTTTTTCATATGAACCTAAACTATCCATAATTTCGTTTTTTCGATGTATGTCTTTGTTTATTATTTCCACAGCGTATGGCAAATTTTCTACAATTTTTTGAGCGATCGTTTTTACTGAAAAAGATGTTCCACTGCATATATTATATACCCCGCCCCTAAATTTTTCTTCCGGTCGGATAATACATATAATAGCTGACACCACGTCTGCGATATGAACATAGTCTCTTTTAGGACGTATATCATTAACAACTATTTTTTTTTCCTTACATGCCTGCTCAATCATCTGTCCAAGTAAAAAACTGTTGCTTTGTTCTGGACCGTACACATTGAACAAGCGAAGTATTGCAGCATCCACACCATAATATTTTGTATAGAACTCAATAATTTCTTCCTCAATTTTTTTTGATAACGCATATGGATTATTTGCTACTCGCTGTTGCTCTTCATCTACAGGCAATTCTTTAGAATTTCCATACATATAACTGCTAATAAAAATCAATTTTACTTTGTTTATCCTGCAATATTTCAGAACATTCAGAGTTATCGAAGTATTATTTTCAATATAATACTCTGGTGTATTCCAACTTTTTTCGACAGATGTTAATGCAGCCAGGTGAATAACTGTATCTACCTTTTCAAGCATTTCCCAATATTTAGATGACGATAGGTCAAAATTTTTTCTAGTCAAAGATATTACATTAAATGTTTTTTGAAGTTCGGGTAAAATTTCACGCCCAATAAAACCTTCTGCTCCAGTTAAAATAAGAGTTCTCATAGATTATACTTTCTTTCATTATCTTCAAATTCATCAATAGCAACTTCATAGTCATCAGGTCTACCTATATCTAGCCAGTCACCCTTAAAATCATAAATGTTGACAGCGTCACCATTTGACAACATTTTCAACATTAATTCATCAAACCCAAAATATTTTTGGGCTGGCATATATTTCATCACCTTTCGGCTTAATATATAAACGCCCATACTTACTTGGTAAGTAGAAATAGGCTTCTCTCTAAACCCTATTAACTTATTATCTAGTACATCAAGCACGCCATAGTCATTCACTTGTTCCCGCTTTTTTGATGCAATAGTAAAGTTGCACTTCGATTGAATATGAGTTTGATATAGATCATCAAAAGAAATGTTAGTCAACACATCGCCATTCATGACTAAGAAGTTTTCAGGGAGGTCATTAATAATAGTTAAAGGCCCCATAGTTCCAAGTCGTTCAGTTTCTAATGAGTAGTCAATTTTAACACCCCATTTCTCTCCACTTTGAAAAAAGGCTTTTATTATGTCAGCTTGATGATTAACAGCTAACGTAATATGACTAAAACCAGCATTAGCTAATTGTCTTATGACAATTTCTAAAATTGGATACTTCCCTACAGGCATCAGAGGCTTCGGTAAGGACACTGTATAAGGTTTTAATCTTGTCCCCAGTCCACCAGCTAAAATAATTGCTCTTTTCATCACATACTCCTTAATTACATTTTGCTATCTAAATATTTGCCAGTTTCTTTATGACCAAAATCAGGGACCATGGTAAAGAATAATTCCACTAATTGCTCTTTAGTCCAAGCACAATCGGTTTTCATTTCTGTGATGGAATTTTCAAATAATGTCACTAACTCAGCATCAAATAGAGCTTCATTTTTAATGACACCCAGATTATTAAAACGTTGCATATCTAACGTTTCGTTATCCGTAAAGAACTCTTCAAAATCTTTTTCACCAGTTGTATCACTGTCCATAAACAGGCATGGCCATTTACCTTGCTCAGGTAATGTATCAACTAATGTACGGGCTTCATCTTCGTCTTTACATAAATGCGGTTCATAACCTAACTGTTGTAAGTATTTAACAGCGATATCGGCAAACGAGATCAAGTGCAATGATTCACTTAATTTAGGGAAAAAGATATCGCGATTTTCACCAAAAATACATGACATTAAACATAACTCGCCCGACTCTTTCGGTGTCACGAAATAGCGTTTAATATCTTGAGGTGCCACGATAGGTTGACGCTTTTGAATGCGTTGATTGAATCCATGTAATAACGAACCATCAGAAAATGCAACGTTAGCAAAACGGGCTGTTGAAATAGTAATGTCAGCACTGCGACGCATGAGGAACATTTCCATAATACGCTTTGACGCGCCCATCATATTCACCGGATTCGCTGCTTTGTCGGTAGAGACACAGAAATACTTTTTTACACCTTCAGAAGCAGCTTGTTGCATGGTTTTTTCAGTATTAAATACATTAACATCAATCATACGCATCAAGGTATACGGGTCTTTTTCACTACGCACATGTTTTAGTGCCGATAAGTTTAAGACGTAATCATATTGACCATCCGCTTTAATAAATGCGTCGTATTCTAATGAACCGATATCTAATGCAAATGTTTGAAAGTCACCGTCAATATAACCAAATGAACTGCGGATATCACGCACCAATTCAACCATGTTATTTTCACTGATATCGACAACGTGCAATTTCTTTGGCTGACGCTTAAAGATCTCTTTTGTTACTGCTTGACCAATTGATCCTGCACCACCTAAAACTAAAAAACGAGATTGAGATACAATACGCTTTAATTCTTCGCCATGATCATTTATATCATTAGTAAATAGTTCGTTATTTCGACCAATTAAAGATAAAATATTACTCATTCGATCAATTCCTAATTTAACTATATTGAATTTATTCAATTTGCAGCCTCGTAATAGAAGTATCACTGAGCCAGTTTATATTCATAATGAGACAGATAGCTATGATGAACTATTTGTAATTGTTTGATTTGTTATATTTTACGCAACAAACTCCAATAGGTCCTGTTTATAATGAAAAACTTAAGACTTATCACTCTCATAGCTATAGTTATAATAACCATACCCATAAGACGTACTCGCCTTCTTCTCAACCGCATTCAGAATGAAGCCTTTCACTTCAATGCCAGCCATTTCAAAGCGATGACGTGCAACTTCAATTTCTTTTACTGTATTCTGGCCAAAACGACCAACCATTAATGTCGTACCCACTAACGCACCAACAATACTTGGATCTGTTACAGCCAGTACCGGGGGGGTATCAATCAGCACTAAGTCATATTCACTTGATGCCCATGTGATAAAATCGCTAAAGCGTGGGTGCATTAACAATTCAGAAGGGTTTGGTGGTATTTGA
>Ga0138401_1026953_pt1 | contig 6811 bp, 6 predicted proteins | sample KNI3SL6_AmetaT_FD_101528 | JGI IMG/M metagenome (GOLD analysis project Ga0138401, IMG submission 101528) | Marine microbial communities from Southern Atlantic Ocean transect - KN I3 S16 L6_A metaT (Metagenome Metatranscriptome) (version 2)... | ecosystem: Environmental > Aquatic > Marine > Oceanic... | reverse complement strand
TGCTCTTTACCTTTTTGTCCCCAAGGGTCGCGATCTTTATTACCGCCATTTCCGGGCTCATTCCAAGCCATTTGCATCTCCATTACCAGATAGTTTCGGGAAAATATTAATGATATCAGCCTACTGCTGAAGGATAAAATCTTCAATGTTATTACATTTATGTTTTTTCAAACGCTGCCAGTCAATCATAGTCATTCTAATGTCGAGTAGCCAGTCACCATATTCAGAAAATGCTTCATGCTCAATGCAATCGAGATTATAGAGGTGACTTACAATATTACCTTGCATTGCAGGTAACTGCAGTTTGACCACTTTCATGGTACTTGCTAGCAATTCTGTTAATGCTTGGTATAAAAAGGCCGTGCCTTCGCCCGACATTGCAGACAACCAGACACTAACAGGCTTACCTTCATCATCATAATCAATACGACAACGACCATCATCAAGCTTATCGACTTTGTTGTACACCATTAAAGCAGGTACTTCACCGGCTTCAATTTCCGTGAGCACTGAATCTACTTCCATAATATTACCGCGCATATTTTCATCTGCACAATCAATTACATGTAAAAGTAGATCTGCCTCTCTCGTTTCCGTCAACGTGGCTTTAAAAGCCGCGACTAAATCATGCGGTAAATGACGAATAAAGCCCACCGTATCCGCTAAAACAACTTCACCAACATCGGCAACCGTAATACGGCGTAGTGTTGGATCAAGTGTCGCAAACAATTGATCGGCAGCATATACGTCAGAGTCGGTTAGGCGATTAAATAACGTTGATTTACCCGCATTAGTATAACCCACTAACGAAATTGTCGGTATTTCACGACGCTTACGTGAACGACGACCTTGGTCACGTTTCGTCACAACTTTGTCTAAACGACGTAAAATAGTGTCTATACGGACACGTAATAAACGACGATCCGTTTCCAGCTGAGTTTCACCTGGACCACGCATACCGATACCGCCTTTTTGGCGTTCTAAATGCGTCCAACCACGAATTAATCGGGTCGACATGTGGCGCAGTTGTGCTAACTCAACCTGTAACTTACCTTCGTGAGTACGTGCTCGTTGTGAAAATATATCTAAAATCAAGCCAGTACGATCAACAACACGACATTCAATGAGCGCTTCTAAATTACGCTCTTGACGTGGTGCTAAGGCATGGTTAAAAATAACAATATCTGCTTGATAAAGCTTTACAGCTTCAGCAATTTCTTCAGCCTTACCTGAACCAACAAAATATTTCGGGTGTGGTCTTGTACGAGAACCTGTGACCACAGATAATGCATCAACACCCGCAGAGGAAACCAGCATTTCTAATTCATGCAGATCTTCTCGGTTACCTTCATCATTAAAGTTAACGTGCACTAATATTGCACGTTCACCTGCTTCATGGCGATCAAACAACTTCACGACTCCCTATGAGTATATGACTCACAAGTTTTATTGTATTAAATTTCAATTAATTATTTATCACTTTCGCTTTCAGCTTGAATTCCATGTTGTAACGGACGAGCCGGAACAACCGTTGAAATAGCATGCTTATAAACCATTTGGCTAACCGTATTTTTGAGTAAGATAACGAATTGGTCAAATGACTCAATTTGGCCTTGTAACTTAATGCCATTAACTAAATAAATTGCAACAGGAATACGTTCGCGACGCAATGCATTCAAAAACGGGTCCTGTAATGATTGTCCCTTAGCCATCAATAGTTTCCTTTTAAAAATTAGATTTTTATTATAATGAAAAACATAACCAATAATTATCAGTATACAACTTAAAAATAGACTCTAGCCAACTGATAATAAAACTTTTTCTAAATTGTCATCTGCTTTGGAGTCTAACCACGTTAGATCGTTCCAACTTTTTAACCACGTCATCTGACGCTTTGCTAATTGTCTTGTTGCCACAACGCCACGGAACACCATTTCATCATGATCCATTTTGCCATCGAGGTATTCCCACATTTGGCGATAACCAACACAACGCATTGACGGTAAATCAAGGTGTAAATCATCACGTTGATATAAAGCTTTTACTTCAGCTTCAAACCCAGCGTCTACCATCAACTTAAAACGGCGTTCAATACGCTCATGTAACACTGCTTTATCGGTTGGTGCAATCGCAAACTGGGTCACATCGTATGGTAACGATTCACCTTTTTGCTGAGTAAGCTCGGTTAACGACTTACCCGTTAAACGATACACTTCAATGGCACGGCAAACACGTTGCGCATCATTGTGGTGTAATCTTGCTGCCGATTCAGGGTCATACAAAGCTAATTCTTGATGTAATGATTCCCAACCACGCAGTTTTGCTTCCGCTTCAATCGCCTGTCTCACTTCTGGTACAGAAGTTGGCACTGGCGATAAACCTTCAAGCAGTACTTTAAAATAAAGCATAGTGCCACCAACAAGTAGCGGTATTTTTCCTGCATCTGTGATCGCTTGCATATGTTTTAATGCGTCTTCACGAAAATCAGCCGCGGAATAACTCATTGCCGGATCAATAATATCAATTAAACGATGCGGTGCTTGCGCCAACTCTGCCGCTGTTGGTTTTGCACTACCGATATCCATGTCTTTATAAATTAACGCCGAATCGACGCTAATAATTTCACATGGCAATGCTTTCGTTAACTCAATAGCAAGATCTGTTTTACCTGACGCCGTCGGCCCCATTAAAAAAATAGCTTTTGGTAATGACTTAGTTTGCTGTTGAGTCACAGTTAAATCTCTCTATTACAGACATTAAATTTCTCTATTACAGACATATAGTCAAGTTTCTCAAATAGTGTAGAACGATATTGCTGTTGTACACAGCTATCTTGCTCGATAAATTGGCTATATATTTGAGTCGCTTGTTCCCAAGTAAATTTGGTCAATCCGTGACTACCTTGTATTGCAAGCCAATGACACAAGGGCGCAACATCAGAGGCGGTAGCTTGTTCGGGTAGATGGACTATCTGTTGCAATAACTCTGGCAACACAGCAGATAAATTCGCTTGGCGTAATTGCGCTGGCACCTTTCTAACGATAATGGTGGCGGAATTACTATAATTCAACTCTAAACCAAGGCGATTAAGCAAAATTTGCTGATTTTTTGCCGTTTCAACAAAGTTTTTATCTAATTTAATCGATATAGGCAATAACAGCGGCTGTGATATAACCCCTTGTTCCCACGTAGCTAGCAGCTGGATTTTGCAGTTTACTTGCCACATAGCACGAATATCGGCGAGCAATAGAGCATCATCATCTTGCACTAATAAGTAATTATCGCCAAGTAAGCTGAGTAATTTAACCCCTGCAATAGATTCGCCAAATGACGGTTTGTTAGTACGCGTTTGACGTCCTTGATTGGTGTTTGCTACGGCACTATGTCGAGAAGCTTGCTGTAACTCAGCCACTTCAGCCTTAGTCGGTTGTAACAAATGATTATATTGCTTAATGGCGCCAGCTGAAGGCCCATCAGGGATATAGCGCGGTGCTGTGTAACCCGATGACTTGGTATTACTGCTGGCAGCTACGGTGCCTGCATCCGTGACACCGTAGCTATGCTGTTTTTGCATCGGTGTATGTCCGGAAGCTATCGACCTGTCATCGGTATTAACACCGACACTATCGCCAGTATTATCGTCCACACGATCAGCCACATTGACACGACCGGCAATCCCCATGTGAGCGGAATCTTCCACCACATGAGTGCTCACATGGTTGTTACTAGATTGTTCGACTTGCCCAGGGTAACTTATTGTTTCTTGACCAGGTAAATTGGCTGCAGGCATAGACGGACTAATACCTTCAGAGATAGCTTTAAACACACCTTGGAAAATAAAGTCATGAACCAGCCTCGCTTGATGAAAACGCACTTCATGCTTAGCAGGGTGCACATTAACATCGACCTCACGTACTGACACTTCGATAAATAACACATAAGCCGGTGGCGCTGCGATACCAGTCGCCTCTTCATAAGCTTGACGTAAGGCATGATTAATCAGCTTATCACGCATCATACGTCCATTGACGTAGCTGTATTGCACATCCATCGGCGCGTTATCATGCGGTAAGCCAACCCAGCCCCATAATTTAATGTCGTCGTGCTCACAATTTAACGCCATGCAGTTAGCCATGAAGTTGTTACTGGTAATACTGGCGACACGGCGCTCTTGCTGATCCACAGTGCTCGCAGGGCGATAGCTGCGGATCACTTTACCGTTATGCTTGAGTGTTATCTGTAAATCAAAACGGCTTAACGCGATTCGCTTAACTAATTCATCAATATGATTAAATTCAGTTTTATCGGTACGCAAAAATTTACGACGGGCGGGCGTATTAAAGAATAAATCAATCACTTCAACGGTCGTACCAATCGGATGTGCAGCAGGTTTAATTTGTACCTGCATATCACGGCCTTCAGCATACGCTTGCCATGCTTCGGTTTGCGTTTTAGTACGCGACGTAAATGTTAATCGAGAAACAGAACTGATACTCGCTAATGCTTCACCACGAAAACCGAGGCTATCAATCGCTTCAAGGTCATCCAAGGTAGCCAGTTTACTGGTTGCATGGCGGCTTAATGCCAGACCAAGTTGGTCTTTGTCGACGCCAGAACCATTATCACGGATACGGATCAGCTTAGCGCCGCCCTTATCAATATCAATGTCGATACGCGTTGCCCCCGCATCAATACTGTTTTCAATGAGTTCCTTCACTACTGATGAAGGGCGTTCTACCACCTCTCCAGCCGCAATTTGGTTCGCTAATCGAGGTGGTAAAATTTGAATCGTCATGACACACCTAACTCGTTGGTATTTTTAATTTCTGGCCAATATAAACGGTATTTTTAGTTAACCGGTTTAACTGTTTAATACGTGAGACGGTCGTGCCATAACTACTGGCAATAACAGAAAGTGATTCGCCTTTACTCACGATATGCGTGCTATTTCTCATATAAGCTAAATAGGTATCTTTCGGCGGTGAATTACGAAAGTGCTGGTAAGAACCTTGCGCAATCGCGTTAGCAATTTTACGCTGATGACTGCTGGTCGTCAGTTTTTTACCTTCTCGATAGTTCGTCACAAAGCCAGCTTCAACCAATAAAGAAGGGATATCGAGAGACTTTAATACCGCCAAGCTTTGCTCGTACGGCTTCGATTTATGCATACCCGTGACTTTCGATAATTCATGATGGATCAATGACGCCACGTTATAACCGGCACCTTGTGAATATTGCTGACCAAGATCCAGGAACATGTATTGTAAATCATCATCCGCATCACTATTTTTAATCGCCTCACCTACGCCACCAAGCAAACCATCTACATTGTCGTCTCGCAGCTTTTTCTTAAACTCATAATTAGCGCGGCCTTGTGACAAGATCAACGTTGATGCACCAGAAGGCTGTGATGAAGTAAAACCGTCAGCATGTACAGAAACTAATAACTCAGCTTTATACTTACGCGCAATCGCAGAGCGCTCATTAAGTGAAATATAGCGGTCATCTTTACGGATCAATACTGCTTTAATACCTTTTTTCTGGTTCAAAATAGCCACTGTCTTTTTAGCAATCGCTAAGTTAATATCTTTCTCAACAAACTTTTTAAACCCGATAGAGCCAGGATCTTTACCACCATGTCCGGCATCAATCGCAATGACCACATCTCTTCGTGGGTTTTTAACCACCGCTTTTTTGGCTGGTTTTTTGACGAAAATAGGATTACTTTGCTTCACGACTGGTTTGTTTTTCTGCGCAACAGATTTGTTCGGTTTAACCGGTAAATCAATCACGACTCGGTTTTTAGCTGTTTTACTGCCCGCTAATTCAAAAAAACGATAATGAATCGGTTTAGCCAAGTGGAAAATAATCCGTAAATCACTCGATTTAGCGGATTTAGCCTGTTCAACACGCGTAATATTACTGCTTAATTTGGCTAATTGACTGACATTGGCAAGGTTACGCGTACCAGCAAAATCCACTACAATTTGTGTTTTTTTATGGCGGTCATAGACATTAAATAACGGTTTTTTGGCCACATCAAAAACAATCCGTGTTTTATCGGCATGCTCAACAATCCGAATACCTGTAACCGAGTTGGCAGCATAACTTAATGGCATAAAGCACAGGTATACTATGCTCAATAATAAAATCCGTTTTAACATCTTATCCTACATTTATATTGGCAAGTTTATTAACCAGCGTAATACCTAACTCGCTCACGCCTTTAACAACAACTTCGCGTTGTTCTCCGACATAAGTAAGGGTAATTTGCACATCTTCAGCAGGTAAGAAACCTTCACCACGCTGCGGCCATTCAATTAAGCACAGACAATCATCGGCAAAGTAATCACGAATACCCATAAATTCTAACTCTTCCGGATCGGCTAAACGATATAAGTCAAAATGATAAACATTCCAATCCGCTAATTCATATGGTTCAACTAATGTATAAGTCGGGCTTTTTACATTCCCTTGATGACCGAGTGATTGTACAAAACCACGGGTTAATGTCGTTTTACCTGCACCTAAATCACCATGTAAAAAAATGGTCGTTGCACTATCGCATACACTCGCAAGGCTTGCACCAAAAGCAACGGTTTCAGATTCATCTGCTAGGAAAACTTTTACTGTATTTGTCATCTAATTTAACTACCTTAAACATTAAAATAAAACGCTATTTTGAGTTGTGTCCAGCACAAACTCATTCCCGAACCATAGAATATCCTCGACGACAGACATCAACGGATAAAATTACTCAGGTATGTCGATTCTACAAATTGTCGAGCCCAAAGAAAACCACAATATGATA
>Ga0138401_1007387_pt1 | contig 6901 bp, 6 predicted proteins | sample KNI3SL6_AmetaT_FD_101528 | JGI IMG/M metagenome (GOLD analysis project Ga0138401, IMG submission 101528) | Marine microbial communities from Southern Atlantic Ocean transect - KN I3 S16 L6_A metaT (Metagenome Metatranscriptome) (version 2)... | ecosystem: Environmental > Aquatic > Marine > Oceanic... | reverse complement strand
TGATGTTTAATGGCTTTATTGAAGCGTTAACGCAATGTTCAGGCGCTATGCCTTATCAACTTACCTTATCAACAAGTTGCTTATTTATCTTCAGGAATGAAGTGTGTCCAAGCAACATGTACAGTCACTTCATCACGATCATGATAAAGGTGTTTAGCTTGAATAACAAAACGGTCATCTAATTGCTTATCTAAAATCTCTAAGCAATCTTCAAGTGTATGGTAACGACGCTTCAATGGTAATTTAAGGTTAAAGATGGCTTCTTTACACCATGCATTCAATAACCACTTACACATTAGACGTGCAACACGTTCAGGTTTCTCAATCATGTCACACACCAGCATGTCTACTGGTGGATTCTCAGGAACCTTAACCTTGTTACCGTTTAATTTACGGTTAGTCCAAGCAATTGTTGTTTTAGCTGGTTCATATTTAAAACCATCTTCTTCAAAATGCTTAACTTGACCTGTTTCCATCAAGCTTTCAGCCATTGCACCGTTATCAATTGCCACAACAAACATACTGCGTTGCACTAACTGATACGTCCAACCACCAGGACAAGCGCCTAAATCAACCGCGCGCATAGCACCACCGATACGTCGGTCCCACTGATCTGCTGGAATAAATGTGTGGAATGCCTCTTCCAGCTTTAGCGTCGAACGACTTGGCGCTTTCGATGGGAATTTAAGACGCATAATACCCATAGGTAGTGACGAATTGTTAAAGCTATATGAGTAACCGATATACACACTCACGTTATCAATGAAGAATACGTGCAGCACTGGACGGTTTTTATTTTCTTTTGCTAATAAGTGATCATTTTTACGCAATGATTGACGTAGTGGCACTGTGTACTTACGGCAGAATTTAGATAGCTCTTTACCTTCATTGGTATCAGGCATTTCTACACGTAACTCCCCCATGCCTTCAATGCCTTCACAAGCAGCAACCACAGGGTTAACACGGTCGTAAAGTGGCATGTCATCAACACGTGCATGCAGTGCAATCATTTGACGAGCAAAGATCAATGATGAAAGTGGTAATTTTTTCGCTAGTGTATCGACATCGTCAGCAGAGTGACATTCAAACACAACATAACCCGAATTCGGCGTTACTTTAGCAAAACCATACGCCTCCATGGCTGTCGCTCGTGCTTGGATCTCAGCAGCACATTCTTTTTCATAACCAGGACGGCAATATAATAAAACACCATTCATTTTCTAATAACCTCATTTTCATCATCAACATCGCTGACGATATATACTCAGTATAGGTACAATACCGAGATTAAAAATTCATAACATATACACAAACCAGTGCAGCATACTGGGATTTTGAATTGGTTTGCATACAAAAGTCGCACAGTCTAAACCCTTGACGATATAACACCAAGGATTTAGTGAGTTCGTGATGAATTAATTCTCCACAAACGCTTGTTGCTCTACCTCTACCAAGGACATCATCCAATCACGAAATGCCACTATTTTACCAAGTTCATCCTGCTCTTCTCGGCAAACAACGTAATAAGCATTCTTGCTCACCAATACCTCGTTAAAAGGACGAACCAAACGACCGGCATCGATTTCAGGTTGTGCAAGCACACTGTGCCCTAATGCAACACCTTGGCCGTGTACAGCCGCTTGTAATACCATTGATGTGTGACTAAAAATAGGACCTTGATTAACATTGATATCAGTAATCTTGGTTTGCTTAAACCAAGCTGTCCAATCACGACGTGATGTATCATGTAATAAGGTGTGTAACTTTAAATCACCAGGGGTTTTTAATGGTTTAGGTCCATTCAATAATCGTGGAGAACAAACTGGTACTAAATACTCAGTATGCAGTTTCTGCGCGTGTATATCTTTCCATTTGCCGCGACCATAATAAATCGCCACATCGACATCATCGGTCAGTGAGCCATCGTCCATATCAACAGCTTTAATGCGCACATCAATATCAGGATACAGTTCAGAAAATAAAGATAACCGTGGCACTAACCATTGAATAGCAAAACTCGGTTGTAAACTCACCGTCAACGAACCCTTTGCCCCTCTGGCTAATAAACGCTCAGTTGCATCCACTAATGAAGAAAATGTATCTTTAATATCAAGAAAATAACTCTGACCTTCTTCCGTTAAAAATAGCGCACGGTTTTGACGACGAAATAATTTAATGCCCAGATACTCTTCAAGTGCTTTAATTTGATGGCTAACAGCGGCTTGCGTCACATAAAGTTCTTCAGATGCGCGTGTAAAGCTAGAATGTCTAGCGGCGGCTTCGAAAACACGTAACGAATTTAAAGGCGGAAGTCTACGTGACATAACGGTGTCCAGTTAGATGAGAAAAACTAATGCGAAACATTATAATTTGTCAATTGTCAGATTGCCAGAACATAACTATAGTGCGCGTATGTATATAGGACTTAATACTTATTTTACTTATTCCCGATATTTTCGTTAATTAGTATTATTTATATTAGTTAGTCTTTGTTATGTAATGTTGTGTTTGTTTGCTTAAACTTTTTGGTTTAGGCCTTTAAGTAGAAACTACTTATTTTTAAACCTTTGATAATATTCTTAATACATTTGTATTATCGGTCAAAGGTTGTTTAGCGCTGTATTCTTACAGCGCTTTTTTTATGCCTAAATTAATCGATATCTATCGCAGTAAAGCTCTTCACTACATCATCAATCGCTTTTGCCTGTGTTAAAAAGGCTTCTAACTTAGCAAATGGTAATGCCGATGGTCCATCACAACGCGCTTGTGCTGGGTTTTCATGTGCTTCAATGAATAGACCCGCAATACCAGTCGCTAAACCTGCATAGCTTAACTCAGGCACTTGCTTACGACGGCCACCAGATGCAGCACTACCCGCATCACGCTGTTGCGTTGCATGCGTACTGTCTAAAATGATTGGCGTACCTTGAGTAAGCTCTTTCATTACACCAAATGCTAATGGATCAACAATCAGGTTATCGTAACCATGGCAATGACCACGCTCACAGATAATCACATGCTCATTGCCACATTCGGCGAACTTATCGACGATATTACCCACTTGATGTGGCGACATAAACTGTGGTTTTTTAATATTAATCACAGCACCTGTTGCCGCCATTGCTTGTACTAAATCAGTTTGACGAGCAAGGAAAGCCGGTAATTGGATCACATCAACAACATCTGCAACCGGTTGGCACTGTGCTTCAGTATGAATATCAGTGATGATTGGCACATTGAATTCTTCTTTAACACGTTTAAAGATGTTTAAGCCTTTTTCCATGCCCACACCACGAAAAGAGTGGATACTTGAACGGTTAGCTTTATCAAAAGACGCTTTAAATACAAAAGGGATACCCAGTTTATCAGTTACCGTCTTATACGCTTCTACAGCGCGTAACGTTGACAGTTCGTCTTCTAATACATTGATACCACCAAATAACACAAATGGTAGATCGTTGGCACAAATAATATCATTACCAATTTTTACTATTTTTGCATTCATAATTGTTACCTTAAAGAGTCTATTGCAAATCAATTAATATTAATGAATCGTATCATTGGCGACAGAAAGTTCTTCAACTTGTGCTTTTAATACTCGCGTGATCGGATCATCTGGACACTGCTCAATAAAATAAGCAAAATCTTCGCTCGCTAATTTTTTACAATCAAGTTGTTGCAATAAAAAGCCACGATCACGGATCTCATACGGTTCATCAGGTTCAAGTTCTAAAATTAAATCAATACAACGTAATGCATACGAAAAATGTTCATCACGAATTAACGCTGCTTTTAATACCTGCAATAAGCGCAGATAATGCATTTCATTGTTAACTTCTAACAGATCATCATCGGTTAACAAGGCATGGTTGCCTTCGATACCACGTAACAATACTTGTAATTTATGCTGCGTTAATATTTTACCATCTGCAGGGTCGACATAAACTGCCTCTTTTTCACTCCCAAAGCGCAACACAAATTGCCCCGGAAACAGGATCCCTTTTACATCAACTTCAAAGTGTTCAGCAAAGTATATAAATACAGTGCCAAGTGACAGTGGCACACCATTACGGCTGCTTATCACTTTATGCAATAATACGCTATCAAGCTCTAGCCACTTACGCCAATTACCTGCAAAACCCAATTGCTGATAAAACAAATATAATAACTGATCACGTTTTTCAATTTCACAAGTAAAGCCTTGCATATCCACTTCGATAAGCTCAATGAGCCCATCTAATTCGATAATAGCTTCTTCGAGTAACGGTTTTTCCGTTATCATTTCGATGGCAGATAGCGTCGCAAGCATGACGTTATCAATCATTAACACTTCTTCCGCGAGCTCATCATCGTACTCGCCAAGTTCTTCACTATCGATATCGTTATTATCTAGCGATTCTAGTTGTTCTGTTTCTGTCGATTCTGTTTCTGTCAGCGCTTCATTTGCATCAAATTCCATAACTACCTCAGCAAATATGCTTCGCCGTTAACGGCGAGTGAATAGACATAAAATAACCAACCAATACTACCTGCAAATGCAAAACAGCGGAAAAATAAATTCTTACCTTGCTGTAATGACATAAACATCATAAAAGTGATGGCCAGTGTTGATATTAATTTTTCGGTCATCACCGTATCTGCAAACGGCGCTCGTCCCGACACCATACACACTAAGGCAATCATCATCACTGTGATCATATCGATTACTTTACGTGATTTAAGAAAACCAGCATGTTCAAGATACGGTGATTGCTTCACTGTGAAGGCAAAATTTATAAAATACATCGCGATACTTAATAACAGTGTTGCTATGTGTAGCGGGAGAACAATATCCATAATTAGATTTCTTTCCGTTGTCCGACAGTAATACGATCGTTATTACCATAATCTTTATAAGTAATAACCTGGTGGTAATCCGCAGCGATAAATAAATCCCGTACCGCAGTACCTTGTTCAAAGCCATGTTCGACGAGTAACCAACCACCCGCATTTAAGAATGCATAACCGTGGCTAATTATATGCTTGAGATCAGCAAAACCATCTTCGTCAGCGACTAATGCCGTTAACGGCTCAAAGCGCACATCACCCATCGCCAGATGAGGATCATGTTCTTCGATATAAGGCGGGTTACTGACTATCACATCAAAGCGTTGCTCGGATTGCAAAGGTTCAAACCAGCTACCTTGCAACACTTCGACATCAAGACCACAGCGCTTGGCATTGCGTCGTGCTAATGTTGCAGCACCTGGATTATACTCAATAGCGGTAACCGTAGCCTGCGGAGATTCCGATGCAAGGGCCAATGCGATTGCACCAGTACCTGTGCCCAAATCTAGTACTTGGCAAGTTTGCGTCGGCATACAAGCAAGCGCTTGTTCGACTAATACTTCCGTATCCGGTCTGGGGATTAAGGTATCAGCAGAGACCTCTAGTTCTAATGACCAAAATTCACGGTAACCAAGAATATGCGCGACGGGCTCACCAGCCTGACGGCGAGTAATAAGTGCAGAGAAACGGCTGATAATGTCATCATCGAGTACTTTATCATCCCAAGCTAAAAGATAACTGCGATCTTTTTCTAATAGGAAACAAAGAATGACTTCAGCATCAAGTTTTGGGCTTTCACTGTCAGTGAGCTGCTTGACAGCCCACTGCAGTATTTGTGCAATTGTTTTCACAGTACGCAATATACCTAGTCTGCTTCAGCAAGTGCCGCTAACAGATCAGCTTGATGTTCTTGAATGATAGGTTGGATCAATACATCTAATTCACCTTCCATCACTTCATTTAGACGGTAAAGCGTTAAGTTGATGCGGTGATCACTCACACGGCCTTGCGGATAGTTATAAGTACGAATACGTTCAGAACGATCGCCACTTGCTACCAAACTACGACGAGTACTTTCTTCTTCAAGACGCACAACTTCATCTGCAGCAGCTTGAATTCGCGCTTGTAGAATAGACATCGCACGTGCACGGTTTTTATGCTGTGAACGTTCATCTTGACACTCAACCACAGTACCCGTTGGAATGTGGGTAATACGGATCGCTGAATCGGTTTTATTTACGTGCTGACCACCTGCGCCAGATGCACGGAAAGTATCAACTTTAAGGTCCGCAGTATTAATGCTAATCGCTTCAGACTCAGGTACTTCAGGCATAACCACAACTGTACAAGCAGATGTATGGATACGACCTTGTGATTCAGTTTCTGGTACACGTTGTACACGATGACCACCTGATTCAAACTTCATCGTGCCGAATACAGCTTCACCTTCCATCTTAACGATAACTTCTTTGTAACCGCCTTGATCACTATCACTTAGGTTCATGATAGATAAGCGCCAGCCTTTTTTCTCAGCATAACGGCTATACATACGGTACAAATCACCTGCAAAGATTGCCGCTTCATCACCACCAGCACCAGCACGGATCTCTAAGAAACAGTTATTACTGTCATTTGGATCGCGTGGTAATAATAAAACTTCTAACTCGTCACTAATACGGGCTACAGTCGCTTTGCTTTCTTTATATTCTTCAACAGCCATTTCACGCATATCAGGATCATCATCCTTGAGCATTTCTTCTGCAGATTCGAAATCTTCTTTTGCTTCTTGATATTCTTTAAAGCAAGAAACTAACTCTTCTAATTGCGCGTATTCTTTAGTTAAGGCACGGTAACGGTCCTGATCACTGATGATCGTTGGTTCACCTAGTAGTGCTTGAACTTCTTCGTGACGTTCGATTAAGGCTTCTAATTTTGTAATGATCGATGCTTTCATCTTTACTCTCGTATTACCGTTAAATAGATTGCAGAAGTCTGACATAGGCTGCTTCAGCAACTGAATATGAATTATTTCTTTGTTGTGATCGGCAAGGATACCTATATGTAAGGAAATAGT
>Ga0138401_1010936_pt1 | contig 6961 bp, 8 predicted proteins | sample KNI3SL6_AmetaT_FD_101528 | JGI IMG/M metagenome (GOLD analysis project Ga0138401, IMG submission 101528) | Marine microbial communities from Southern Atlantic Ocean transect - KN I3 S16 L6_A metaT (Metagenome Metatranscriptome) (version 2)... | ecosystem: Environmental > Aquatic > Marine > Oceanic... | reverse complement strand
CGTCATTGTTTGGACTTATGTAGTCCGGTCATGTAATTAAAAAGCGTTAATGCGGAGAGGATAAATTGAGTAAGATTTTAGCACGTCGTGGCCGGTGGTCAGCCTATAAATTGGTTTTTCTTCAGGCGGCGGTGGCTGGAGCTGCTTCTCTTTTCTTTTTCGCTATGTGGGGAGCTCAGTATGGTTTATCTGCCTTGGCAGGTGGGGCTATCGCTGTACTCCCTAATTTTGTATTCGCAACCCTAGCTTTTTCTCATATGGGAGCAAGTTCATCGGCAAAAGTTGTTAAAACTTTTTACTGGGGGGAAGCGATAAAGTTGCTGTTAACCATAGTTATGTTTTCGCTAGTGTTTATCAATATTAAAATTGGTTTTATGCCACTTTTTGTGTGCTACACCTTAGCGTTAATTGTACATTGGACAGCTCCTTTATATTTCAAGCAAAGTTAAGTGGGATGAATCATGGCTGCAACTGGTGAAGCGTTAACACCGCAGGGCTATATCCAGCACCACCTTACCAACTTAAGTGTTGGTGAAGGCTTCTGGACATGGCACATTGATTCGTTGTTCTTTTCGGTTGGGCTTGGAGTGTTGTTCTTGTGGCTATTTAGTCGCGTTAGCAAGAAGGCTACTACAGGTGTTCCGGGCAAACTTCAGTGTTTTGTCGAGATGATCATCGAGTTTGTTGACTCTAGCGTGAAAGAAACTTTCCATGGCCGCAACCCTGTTATTGCTCCGTTGGCATTAACTATTTTTGTATGGGTATTCATGATGAACTTCATGGATATGGTTCCAGTTGACTGGATCCCATCACTGGCTGCTGCAGCCGGTATATCCTACATGAAAGTAGTGCCTACGACCGACGTTAACATTACCTTTAGTTTAGCTATTGGTGTGTTTGTGCTGATTATTTACTACAGCATTAAAGTCAAAGGCGTTTCAGGGTTTGTTAAAGAGCTAACATTACAGCCTTTTAACCATTGGGCAATGATACCCGTCAACTTCCTGCTGGAAACCGTCACACTTATCGCTAAGCCAATTTCATTGGCACTGCGTCTGTTCGGTAACTTATATGCGGGTGAGTTGATTTTCATCCTTATTGCGTTGATGTATGGTGCTAACTGGGCATTATCTACTCTAGGTGTAGGTTTACAGCTAGGTTGGTTAATTTTCCATATTTTGGTTATTACCTTACAAGCGTTTATCTTCATGATGTTAACCATTGTTTACTTAAGCATGGCGCATGAAGATCATTAAGGATTGCTGTAAAATTTTTTTTACTAAATCATAAACTAACTAGATTTAGAATATTTGGAGATAGAGATGGAAACTGTATTAGGCATGACAGCTATCGCTGTTGCTCTACTAATTGGTATGGGTGCTCTTGGTACCGCTATCGGTTTTGGCCTACTAGGTGGCAAGTTCTTGGAAGGCGCTGCGCGTCAACCTGAAATGGCTCCTATGCTACAAGTTAAAATGTTCATCGTTGCGGGTCTTCTCGATGCGGTAACTATGATCGGTGTTGGTATCGCATTATTTATGCTATTTACTAACCCTCTTGGTGCAATGCTGTAATAAACGCTTCTGTCTTTAAACTTAATAGGAGGCTGTTGTGAATTTCAACGCTACCCTAATCGGTCAGACGGTTGCCTTTTTTATCTTCGTGTTATTTTGCATGAAGTATGTTTGGCCCCCTTTGATGAATGCCATCGAAGAGCGTCAAAAGAAGATTGCCGATGGTCTAGCTGATGCTGACCGCGCCGTAAAGAACCTTGAGTTGGCACAGGCTAAGGCCACTGACCAACTAAAAGACGCCAAAGCTAGTGCTAATGAGATCATTGAGCAAGCGAATAAACGCAAGGCTCAGATAGTCGAAGAAGCAAAAGCCGAAGCAGACATTGAGCGTGCGAAAATCATTGCTCAGGGTCAAGCAGAAATTGAAGCTGAACGTAATCGCGTTAAAGAAGACTTGCGTAAGCAAGTAGCTGCTCTTGCCATCGCTGGTGCAGAGAAGATTCTTGAGCGTTCGATTGATGAAGCCGCCCACAGTGACATAGTTAATAAACTAGTTGCTGAACTTTAAATAAGGAGCTTGAGTTATGGCTGAAATAACCACCATCGCTCGTCCTTACGCAAAGGCAGCTTTTGATTTTGCCATTGAAGCAAATGCAGTAGATACTTGGGCAGAAATGCTTAACTTCGCGGCTATGGTTAGTGAAAACGACACCATGAAGCCACTGTTATCTGGCGCGTTATCCAGTGATAAACTGGCCGAACTCTTTATCGGAGTTTGTGGTGAACAGATCAATGAGCAAGCTCAAAACCTGTTAAAGGTAATGGCTGAAAACGGTCGTTTAGTTACGCTACCTGCTGTTTTTCAACTTTTTGTTGAAATGAAACTGGATTGGGCCAAAGAGATTGAAGCTCATGTAGTTTCAGCCACTGAGCTTACTTCAGTACAGCAACAGGATATTAGTGTTTCTTTAGAGAAACGTCTCGCACGCAAAGTTAAGCTTAATTGCAGCATAGATGCCAGCCTTATTGCTGGTGTAATTATCACGGCAGGAGACCTAGTCATAGATGGCTCGGTTCGCGGAAAAATTTCGCGTCTGTCTGATGCGCTGCAATCGTAATTGGGAGTTTGAGCATGCAACTGAATTCCACTGAAATCAGCGATCTGATTAAACAGCGGATCGAGCAGTTCGAAGTCGTTAGTGAAGCTCGCAACGAAGGTACTATCGTTGCAGTAAGTGACGGCATCATTCGCATCCACGGCCTTGCCGACGTGATGCAGGGTGAAATGATCGAGCTGCCTGGTAACCGTTATGCAATCGCGTTGAACTTAGAACGTGATTCTGTAGGTGCCGTAGTAATGGGTCCTTATGCCACTTTGGCAGAAGGCGACAAAGTTAAAACAACTGGTCGTATATTGGAAGTCCCAGTTGGCCGTGGTCTATTAGGTCGCGTAGTCAACACATTGGGTGAGCCAATCGACGGAAAAGGACCTATCGACAACGATGGTTTCTCTCCTGTTGAAGTTATCGCACCAGGTGTTATTGAACGTAAGTCAGTATCTCAGCCAGTACAAACTGGTTATAAAGCCGTTGATTCTATGATCCCAATCGGTCGTGGACAGCGTGAATTGATCATTGGTGATCGCCAAATCGGTAAAACCGCTTTAGCAATTGATGCCATCATCAATCAAAAAGATACTGGAATCAAGTGTGTATACGTAGCTGTAGGGCAAAAAGCCTCTACTATTGCTAACGTGGTACGTAAGCTTGAAGAGCACGGCGCATTGGCGAACACCATTGTTGTTGTTGCTACAGCTTCTGAAGCTGCTGCACTACAATACTTGGCTCCATACTCTGGCTGTTCAATGGGTGAATATTTCCGTGACCGCGGTGAAGACTCACTGATTGTCTATGATGATCTTTCTAAGCAAGCTGTTGCTTACCGTCAGATATCATTGTTGCTTAAGCGTCCACCAGGACGTGAAGCATATCCAGGTGATGTATTCTATCTTCACTCTCGTCTGTTAGAACGTGCTTCACGTGTTAACGCTGAGTATGTTGAGAAGTTCACTAAAGGTGAAGTAAAAGGCCAAACTGGTTCTTTGACTGCTCTGCCGATTATTGAAACTCAAGCGGGTGACGTATCTGCATTCGTACCGACTAACGTAATTTCGATTACCGATGGTCAAATCTTCCTTGAAACTGACTTGTTTAACTCGGGACTACGTCCTGCTGTTAACCCTGGTATTTCGGTTTCTCGTGTTGGTGGTGCAGCGCAGACTAAGATCATCAAGAAACTGTCTGGCGGTATTCGTAGCGCACTTGCACAGTATCGAGAGCTTGCAGCGTTCTCACAATTTGCATCTGATTTAGATGATGCAACTCGTGCTCAGCTTGAGCATGGTGAGCGTGTTACCGAACTTATGAAGCAAAAGCAATACGCACCTATGAGCGTAGCTGATCAGTCTGTGTCTATTTTCTCAGCTGAAAAAGGTTACCTACAGAGCGTTGAGCTGAATAAAATCGGTGATTTTGAAGCCTCTCTGCTTTCATACATGAACAGCGAGCATGCTGATCTGATGAAGACCATCAACGATACTGGCAATTATAATGCCGACATCGAAGGTGAGTTGAAGGCTGGCCTCGATAAGTTCGTCGAAACCCAAACCTGGTAAATAGTAGAGGTGTCGTAAGGCACCTCAGGTCCAGATTGGAGAGTAAAGATGGCTAACGCTAAAGAGATTAAAACCAAGATCGCGAGTGTTCAAAACACTCAGAAGATCACGTCTGCAATGGAAATGGTTGCCGCCAGCAAAATGCGTAAAGCGCAGGATCGCATGGCTGCAAGTCGTCCATATGCAGAAAATATGCGTAAGGTTATCGGTCACGTGGCGCAAGGTTCTCTCGAATATAAGCATCCATATTTGGAAGTGAGAGAGGCTAAGCGAGTCGGTTACATAGTTGTGTCAACCGACCGTGGTCTTTGTGGTGGTCTGAACGTCAATCTTTTCAAGAAGGTTGTCGCAGATGTGAAGAAGCAGCGTGAAGCCGGAGCAGAAGTTGAATTCTGCCCAATTGGCGCACGCAGCGTGCAATTCTTCAATAACTTTGGCGGAAAAGTATCTGCTTCTGCATCGGCTCTAGGTGATGCTCCGGCATTGCAAGATCTGATCGGAACAGTACGAGTCATGCTAGAAGCATACAACGAAGGCAAGCTAGATCGTCTGTACGTGGTATTTAACAAGTTCGTTAATACCATGAGCCAGACGCCCGTGATCGAGCAGCTGCTACCTTTGCCTAAGTCAGAGAGTGATGATATTTCTCATCGCTGGGATTACTTATACGAGCCAGATCCAAAACAACTTTTGGATACTTTGTTGGTACGTTATGTAGAGTCTCAAGTTTACCAAGGTGTTGTCGAGAATATTGCATCTGAACAGGCGGCTCGTATGGTCGCTATGAAAGCTGCAACAGACAATGCCGGTGATCTTATCACTGACTTGGAGTTGGTCTATAACAAGGCCCGTCAGGCTGCTATTACGCAGGAACTGTCGGAAATTGTTTCAGGTGCCGCTGCCGTTTAGGCTAGGTAACGAATACAAGTTTTAGAGGATTAATCATGAGTACAGGTACTGTTGTCCAAGTAATTGGCGCGGTTGTGGACGTTGAGTTTCCACAAGATGCCGTACCTCAGGTATATGACGCTCTAGAGATCAAAAGTGAAGGCTTGGTGCTGGAAGTCCAGCAACAAATCGGTGGCGGTGTAGTTCGTACAATCGCCATGGGTTCTTCAGATGGTCTGCGTCGTGGTCTTGAGGTGACAAACACAGGTTCACCAATTTCTGTTCCGGTTGGGTCTGCGACTCTAGGCCGTATCATGAACGTATTGGGCGAGCCTATCGATGAAGCGGGTGCTATCGGTGAAGAAGATCGCTATGTGATCCACCGTGATGCCCCTTCATATGAAGATCAATCAAGCACAACTGAACTATTAGAGACTGGTATCAAGGTTATCGACCTTATCTGCCCGTTTGCTAAGGGTGGTAAAGTTGGACTGTTTGGTGGTGCTGGTGTTGGTAAGACCGTCAACATGATGGAACTTATTAACAACATCGCTAAAGCACACTCTGGTTTATCAGTATTTGCCGGTGTAGGTGAGCGTACTCGTGAGGGTAACGATTTCTACTACGAGATGGAAGATTCTGGTGTTCTCGATAAGGTGGCCATGGTTTATGGTCAGATGAACGAGCCTCCAGGAAACCGTCTACGTGTGGCACTGACTGGTCTGACTATGGCTGAGAAGTTCCGTGACGAAGGTAAAGATGTTCTTTTCTTCGTTGATAACATCTATCGTTACACCTTGGCGGGTACTGAAGTATCTGCACTGCTAGGGCGTATGCCTTCAGCGGTAGGTTATCAGCCAACTTTGGCTGAAGAGATGGGTGTACTTCAGGAGCGTATTACATCGACTAAATCAGGGTCTATTACCTCTGTGCAAGCCGTATACGTACCTGCGGATGATTTAACCGATCCGTCACCAGCAACAACCTTCGCTCACTTAGATGCGACAGTTGTATTGTCACGTAATATTGCTTCTATGGGTATTTACCCAGCGGTTGACCCATTGGATTCGACTTCACGTCAATTGGATCCTTTGGTTGTTGGTCAAGAGCACTATGATATTGCTAACGGTGTACAAACAGTACTTCAGCGCTATAAAGAGCTGAAAGATATCATCGCGATTCTAGGTATGGATGAATTATCTGATGAAGATAAGACAACTGTAGCTCGTGCTCGTAAGATTGAAAAATATCTTTCACAGCCTTTCTTCGTAGCAGAAGTATTCACCGGTTCTCCAGGTAAGTACGTTTCACTTAAAGACACTATCCGTGGCTTTAAGGGTATTCTAGAGGGTGAGTTCGATCACCTTCCTGAGCAAGCGTTCTACATGGTTGGTTCTATCGACGAAGCCGTTGAGAAAGCTAACAAAAAATAACTGATTACTTTGCCTATATGCAAAGTAATAGTTTAAGGAGAACTGATGGCAGCCATGACAGTACAGCTTGATATTGTAAGTGCAGAAAGTAGCATATTTTCCGGTCTTGTAGCACACCTACAAGTAACTGGCTCAGAAGGTGATCTAGGTGTTATGCCTGGTCACGCGCCACTACTGACCAATATCAAACCTGGCATGGCGCGCATCGTCAAGCAAGATGGAAGTGAAGAAGTGTTTTACCTTTCAGGTGGAATTCTGGAAGTACAATCTTCTTCTGTTTCAGTATTGGCTGACGTCGTTATGCGTGCCGATGAGATTGACGAGCAAGCCGCTGCAGAAGCTAAAAGTCGTGCAGAAACCGCTATGGCGGGTGCTGGTGCAGACTTTAACTATGCAGCTGCAGCGGTTGAGTTAGCTCAAGCCGCAGCTCAGCTTCGTGTCGTTGAGAGCAT
>Ga0138401_1006116_pt1 | contig 7180 bp, 7 predicted proteins | sample KNI3SL6_AmetaT_FD_101528 | JGI IMG/M metagenome (GOLD analysis project Ga0138401, IMG submission 101528) | Marine microbial communities from Southern Atlantic Ocean transect - KN I3 S16 L6_A metaT (Metagenome Metatranscriptome) (version 2)... | ecosystem: Environmental > Aquatic > Marine > Oceanic... | reverse complement strand
CGCTTGTATCACTCGTCTACGTGTAAGTGTTAACTCTATTGATGACGTTGACCAAGAGAAACTGAAAGCTCTCGGCGCTCGTGCTGTCGTAGTTGTAGGCTCTGGTATCCAACACCATCATCATATTTGATTAGCTTTCAGGCTGTTAACTGGAGGTGTATGCATGCAAGCTTCCGGAACTTATTTAGAAAAACCCTCGGAAGATTGAACTTTCGGGGGTTTTTTCGTTTATAGACAATTATTTTGACAAGGTTTAAGGATGACTATGTTAGACACAAAAAATGACCAACCAAGACTAAGAATCGCAATTCAAAAATCAGGCCGTCTTAGCACTGAATCTCAAAACCTACTTAAAGCAATGGGCCTTAAAATTAACATGCGCGAACAACGTTTGATCGCGCACTGTGAAAATATGCCAGTTGACCTACTTCGTGTACGTGATGATGACATCCCTGGTTTAATCATGGATGGCGTTGCTGACCTTGGTTTCATTGGCGAAAACGAATTAGAAGAAAAAGAACTAGAGCGTCAACGCCTAGGTGAACCAGCTGAATATAAACTGCTTAAACGTATGACGTTTGGTGGCTGTCGTTTATCAATTGCTGCAACAGAAGAGTTTGATTACCAAGGTCCCCACTCTTTAGAAGGCTTACGTATTGCAACGTCATATCCTGAATTACTAAAACGTTATTTAGATGAACAAGGTGTTAACTTTAAATCAGTCATGCTTAATGGTTCTGTTGAAGTTGCCCCACGTGCTGGTATTGCGGACGCAATTTGTGACCTTGTATCTACAGGTGCAACACTTGAGGCAAACGGTCTTAAAGAAGTACAAGATATCTTCCACTCTAAAGCGGTTTTAATTCAAGCTAAAGCGGCTTTATCAGCAGATAAACAAGCATTAGTAGACCGCTTAATGGTTCGTGCCCAAGGTGTAATGCAAGCAAAAGAAAGCAAATACATCATGCTACACGCGCCTAAATCACAGCTAGATGCTGTCATTGCCCTGCTTCCTGGCGCTGAAAACCCAACGGTATTACCATTAGCATCAACTGAAGACACGGTTGCAGTACACCTAGTAAGTACAGAGAAACTATTCTGGGAAACGATGGAAGAACTTAAACAGTTAGGCGCAAGTTCAATTTTAGTATTACCAATTGAGAAAATGCTAGGTTAGTAGCACGCATGCAGCAGCAATGTTAAGGGAGGATCAAGCATGAAAACAGTAGTATGGGATCAACTAAGCCAGGTAGAACAATCCGCATTATTAATGCGCCCTGCAATATCAAACTCAGCAAAAATTGGTAGCATTGTTACCGACATTATTGCGCAAGTGAGAAATCAAGGTGATAACGCATTAAAAGCACTCACAGCAAAGTTTGATAAAGTTGAAGTCGATAATTTACGCGTAACAGCGGCAGAGATAGAAGCAGCAAGTCAACGAGTAGATTATGAAACTAAACAAGCGATCAAGCAAGCGCAGCAACACATCCATCTTTTCCACGAAGCACAAGTTCAAGATACAATTCGTGTAGAAACGATGCCAGGTGTTGTATGTGAAATGCATACCGTTGCAATTGATGCTGTTGGTTTATATATCCCGGGTGGCAGTGCACCGCTACCATCAACTGTACTCATGCTTGCAACACCCGCTAACATTGCTAACTGTGAACGCATTGTACTAACAACACCACCACCGATTGCAGACGAGATTTTATTTGCTGCCCAGTTGTGTGGTGTTACCGAAATTTACAAACTTGGTGGTGCTCAAGCTATCGCAGCAATGGCGTATGGGTCTGAATCAATAGCTAAAGTAGATAAGATTTTTGGTCCAGGTAATGCATTTGTTACCGAGGCAAAACGCCAAGTCAGTACTGATATAAACGGCGCGGCAATTGATATGCCAGCCGGTCCATCAGAAGTTCTAGTGATTGCTGATGCACAGGCTGATGCCGGATTTATCGCTGCTGATTTATTATCACAAGCAGAGCATGGTCCAGACTCACAATCAATCTTGGTTGTATCATCAAGTGAACTTGCTGCTCAAGTCTCTGAACAAATATCGCAACAATTGGCCTGTCTTTCTCGTCAAGACATTGCCGTACAGTCTATTGCATCAAGTTTAATCATTATCACTACAGATACAGACACTTCAATTTCAATTAGTAACCTGTACGCACCTGAGCACTTAATTGTGCAAACAGAAAATGCACGTAGTTTACTGCCAAAATTGAAACATGCTGGTTCTATCTTTTTAGGGGCCTGGTCTCCTGAATCTGTCGGTGATTATGCAAGTGGTACTAACCATGTGCTACCAACCTATGGCTACACTAAAACCTATTCAAGTTTAGGGCTTGCTGATTTTACTAAACGCTTTACTGTTCAGGAGTTATCTCAAGATGGTCTCAAGAGCTTGGCGAAGACGGTCACTTGTCTGGCTGATGCAGAAGGACTCGACGCGCATAAACGTGCCGTCACAATCAGAATCGAACGCTTGGGAGAAACAGCATGAGCCAGCAGATAACGAAACTCGCCAGAAAGACTGTACAAGAGTTAACGCCGTATCAGTCAGCACGTAGGATTGGCGGTACAGGTGACATTTGGCTAAATGCCAATGAAGCACCAGATTCAGGTCACTATGCTTTAGATTGCAGCCGTTTGAATCGTTATCCGGAATTTCAGCCTACAGCTGTTATTAATGGTTACGCGGATTATGCAGGCGTTAACCCGGAGAATGTAATTACCACTCGTGGTGCCGATGAAGCTATCGAATTACTGATCCGCACATTCTGTGAGCCCGGTATTGATAGTATTCTAATCAACCCACCGACTTACGGCATGTATGAAGTGAGCGCTGAAACCTGCGGTGTTAATATCATCAAACAAAATTTAGATGCTAATTTCGATCCTGACTACGATGCGATAGCGGCACAATTAGATTCAGTTAAGATTGTATTTTTGTGCGCACCCAATAATCCGACCGGTAATCTACTCGATTCAGCTCGTTTAACGGATTTATTGAACGCTGCGAAAGACAAAGCCATTATAGTCTGTGACGAAGCTTACATTGAATTTTGTCCAGAGGCATCGCAAGTGTCTTTACTACAAGATTTCGATAACTTAGTGATCTTAAGAACACTATCAAAAGCATTTGCATTAGCGTCATTACGCTGTGGTTTTGCATTAGCCAGTGAAACAGTCATCGATTTACTATCAAAAGTTATTCCGCCTTATCCGGTACCTGAACCTGTAGCGCAAATCGCTAGCCAAGCATTAACTACGTCAGGAATACAGATAATGACAGACCGCGTTGCGCAACTTAACGGTATGCGTAGTGCGTTTATTGATGAGTTAAATCAATTAGCCGGTGTCGAGAAAGTATTCCCTGCAACCGGTAATTATGTCTTGGTACAATTTAATAATAGCCAAAAAGTGTTTAGCTTATTAGGTGAACAAGGTATTGTATTAAGAGATTTTAGTTCCAAAGCACGATTAGAAAACTGTATTCGAATCACCTTAGGCAACGCGGCCGAAATGAACAGCACCTTGTCCGCATTAAAGTCTGTACTTTCTTAATTACAGAAATCATAAAAGAATAAAAATAAACAAGCAGGAGCCCGATGTGAGCAAGGAAAAATTCTTATTTATTGATCGTGATGGTACATTAATCGATGAACCGATTAGCGATAAACAAGTCGACACTTTAGAGAAACTGAAATTTGAGCCTTTAGTGATCCCAGCATTACTTAAGTTACAAGCTGCAGGTTTCAAGCTGGTCATCGTTTCTAATCAAGATGGACTTGGCAGTGATAGCTATCCTCAAAGTGATTTTGATATTCCCCAAAACGCAATGATGGAGCTATTTGCTTCGCAAGGCGTTAACTTTGAAGCTGTACTGCTTTGCCCGCACTTTACTGAAGACAACTGCAGTTGCCGTAAACCACATTTAGGTATAGTTAAAGAGTATCTTCAATCAGGCCGTATTGATTTTGCTAACTCGTATGTGATTGGCGATCGTATTACTGATATACAGCTTGCCGAGAACATGGGTATTGAAGGCATATTTTATAATCGCACTGATTTAAATTGGCCAATGATTGAAGATAAGATTTTGGCTAAAGGCAATCGTATTGCGAGTGTAACGCGTACAACCAAAGAAACTGACATAAAAGTAGATATCGACCTTGATAGCCAAGGCGGTAGTAGTATTGATACTGGCATGGGTTTCTTTGACCACATGTTAGATCAAATCGCGACACACGGCGGCTTTAGACTAAACTTGAGTGTGGCTGGTGACTTACACATTGATGATCACCACACAGTAGAAGATACAGCACTCGCCTTAGGCAATGCAATTAACCAAGCGCTTGGTGATAAACGTGGTATTGGCCGTTTTGGCTTTGTACTACCGATGGATGAATGTGAAGCATCTTGTTCACTTGATCTTTCTGGCCGTGCTTACCTGCAATTTAATGCAGAGTTCCCACGTGACCACATTGGTGAATTTGCAACAGAAATGGTACCACACTTCTTCCGCTCACTCAGTGATGGCATGGCAGCAACTGTACACCTTAAAGCGGAAGGTAAAAATACGCACCACCTTGTAGAAAGCTTATTCAAGAGCTTTGGCCGTACGCTTCGCCAATGTATTAAAGTCGAAGGCGATATGCTACCAAGTTCAAAAGGAGTGCTTTAATGGTGCCAGACTCAAGTAAAGACACAACCAAAGAGCAAACGAATAGCTGTGTCGTCATTATTGATACTGGTTGTGCCAACCTCTCGTCGGTCAAGTTTGCTATTGAACGTCTTGGTTATTCAGTGACAGTTAGTCGTGACGCGACTGTATTACGCAACGCGGATAAGCTGTTTCTACCTGGTGTAGGAACCGCACAAGAGGCAATGAAAAATTTAGCCGAACGTGAACTCATCGAGCTCGTAAAAAATCTGACTCAACCTGTACTGGGTATTTGTCTTGGCATGCAATTGCTTGCCGAATTTTCAGCAGAAGGTAATGTAGCAACGCTGGGTTTAATCGGTGGCTGTATCGATCCAATGCCAGGTGAAGGTGTTCGTTTACCACACATGGGTTGGAATCAGATTGAACCGCAACAAGATCATCCATTATTCAAGGATATTCCAAGTGGCAGTTATTTCTATTTTGTGCATAGCTACGCACTCGCAGTTGGTAGTGACACTATTGCCACTTGCACACACGGCGCGCCATTTACCGCCGCTGTGAATAGAGATAATTTCTACGGTGTGCAATTCCACCCCGAGCGTTCAAGTAAAGCGGGTGCACAATTAATCAAGAATTTCCTGGAGATGTAATATGTTAGCAAAGCGCATAATACCTTGTTTAGATGTTAAAGATGGAAAGGTCGTCAAAGGGGTTAAATTCCGTAATCATGAATTGATCGGAGATATCGTTCCCCTTGCCCAACGTTACGCTGCAGAAGGTGCTGACGAATTAGTATTTTATGATATAACGGCGAGTGCAGATGATCGCGTTGTTGATAAAAGCTGGGTAAGCCGCGTTGCAGAGGTTATTGATATTCCCTTTTGCGTTGCAGGCGGTATTAAAAGTGAAGAAGACGCTGCCCGTATTTTAGAGTTTGGCGCAGATAAAGTATCAATCAACTCCCCTGCACTAGCAGATCCAAGTTTGATCAATCGTCTTGCTGCTAAATTCGGTGTGCAATGTATTGTCATCGGCATCGATAGCTATTTCGATGAAGACACCGAGGAATATAAAGTCTATCAATTCACTGGTGACGAAACCCGAACACAAGTAACCAAGTGGACAACGTTTGAATGGATTAAAGAAGTTCAAAAGCGTGGCGCCGGTGAAATCGTCCTCAATGTGATGAATCAAGATGGTGTTCGTGGTGGTTACGACACAGTGCAATTATCTAAAGCCCGTAAAATTTGTAAAGTACCACTCATCGCGTCAGGTGGCGCAGGTGAAATGGCACACTTTACGACAGTTTTTAAAGAAGCAGACGTTGATGGCGCATTAGCCGCAAGTGTATTTCATAAACAAGTCATCAATATTGGTGAATTAAAAGAATATCTACGAGATCAAGATGTGGAGATCAGAACATGATAACAAACGAACAAATTAGCCAACTTGATTGGAAAAAAGTAGACGGTTTAATGCCAGCAATCATTCAAGACTCAGTATCAGGTGAAGTCTTGATGCTAGGTTATATGAATGAAGAAGCTTTAAAAACAACATTAGAAATCGGCAAAGTTACTTTCTTCAGCCGTACTAAGCAACGTCTATGGACTAAAGGTGAATCTTCAGAGAACTATCTATTGGTTCAAGAGATAACGAAAGACTGCGATAATGATTCATTACTTATCACAGCTAAACCATGCGGCCCAACTTGTCATTTAGGTACAGATAGCTGCTTTGTAACTGAAAACAAACCAGCGCTTACATTCATTGCACAACTGGATAAAGTGTTAGAAGAGCGTAAGACAGCCGATCCAGAAGTAAGCTATACCGCGAGTTTATTTGCTCGTGGTACTAAGCGTTGTGCACAAAAAGTCGGTGAAGAAGGTGTTGAAGTTGCACTCGCGGCAGTTGCCAAAGATCGTGATGAGTTAGTTAACGAAAGCTCAGATCTGCTTTATCACCTACTCGTGTTACTACAAAAAGAAGACGTGCCACTAACAGAAGTTGTACAGTGCCTTGAAAATCGTCACAAATAAGTGCTAAACATATATTTGCTCCTACTTAGCAGTATCAGTAGGACTTAAACCAGTTAAAACTCAGGTTATTTACCGACTTGAGTTTTAACTGGCACTTTTAATATACAGATAAAAAGTTATTTTATTTACTCAATAAAAGCTAACCAAATAGCCTTATTTCACTGACTTTTGAATTTAGCCAAACAATATTTCTCTTTGAACTTCGGTTCAACATCTTTAAAGACCATATCAATCGCTGCTAAATCTTTTTCTATATCACCAGTAACCGTAATAACATCACCTATCGTCACACGTTTGTTCTTGTAATCAAGTTGATACAAAATAATCGGCACACTCGCTTCTAAGGCAATATAGTAAAATCCTGAACGCCAAAAGTCTTGATACTTCCTTGTCCCTTCTGGTGACATCGCATAGAGAAAACTTTCGCGTTCGTTAAATATATTAACCACACTCTGCACCATATTCG
>Ga0138401_1058221_pt1 | contig 7295 bp, 5 predicted proteins | sample KNI3SL6_AmetaT_FD_101528 | JGI IMG/M metagenome (GOLD analysis project Ga0138401, IMG submission 101528) | Marine microbial communities from Southern Atlantic Ocean transect - KN I3 S16 L6_A metaT (Metagenome Metatranscriptome) (version 2)... | ecosystem: Environmental > Aquatic > Marine > Oceanic... | reverse complement strand
CTTCCAGAGCCCATACTTCCATCTCACCGAAACGCTGACCACCGAACTGAGCTTTACCACCCAACGGCTGCTGTGTAACCAGACTGTATGAACCAGTAGAACGCGCGTGCATCTTATCATCAACCAAGTGGTTCAATTTAAGCATGTACATGTAACCAACAGTGACAGGACGATCAAACGATTCACCGGTACGACCGTTGAATAACTTGATTTGTCCGCTTTCACTGATACCTGCAAGACGCAGCATACGCTTGATCTCTGACTCTTTAGCACCATCAAAGGCACCAGAAGCCATAGGAACACCGCCCTTCAGATTTCCAGCCAACTCCATGATTTCATCATCAGAGAAGCTATCTAGATCTTCAGAACGAGCACACTTCGCACCATCACCTTCATGACCGTTATAAACTTCATCAAGGAAAGTACGCAGTTCAGCAACATGCTCTGCTTTTTCACGTTCTACTTCTAACATTTCATTAATCTTACGACCAAGACCTTTAGAAGCAGCACCCAAGTGAGTCTCTAGTACCTGACCTACGTTCATACGCGAAGGTACACCCAATGGGTTTAGTACGATATCAACTGGATCACCATTCTCGTCATACGGCATATCTTCAACTGGCATAATTTTAGAAATTACACCTTTGTTACCGTGACGACCGGCCATTTTATCACCAGGCTGAATACGACGCTTGATAGCCACATAAACTTTAACAATCTTAAGCACACCTGGCGCCAGATCATCACCGCTTTGCAGTTTGCGTTTTTTATCTTCAAACTTGGCATCTAAATCTTTACGACGTTCAACTAGAGCCGCTTGCGCTTTCTCTAATTGCTCACTCGCTTCTTCATCTACAACGCGAATTTTGAACCACTCAGAATGCTCAAGAGCATCTAGGTATTCAGCAGAGATTATCGCGTTTTTCGCAAGCCCAGGACCACCTTCAACAGTTTGACCGACTAAAGCCTCGGCTAGACGCTCAAATGTCGCTTGCTCAACAATGCGGAATTCTTCATTCAAGTCCTTACGAACTTGATCTAATTGAGACTTCTCGATTGTCTTAGCACGATCATCTTTATCAATACCGTCACGGGTAAATACCTGTACGTCAATAACAGTGCCGCGAGTACCTGTTTTAACACGCTGTGATGTATCTTTTACATCAGACGCTTTCTCACCAAAGATAGCACGTAGTAGCTTCTCTTCTGGTGTTAGTTGAGTTTCACCTTTAGGCGTCACCTTACCAACTAGAATATCACCTGGCTCAACCTCAGCACCGATATACACGATACCTGACTGATCAAGCTTAGAAAGAGCACCTTCGCCTACATTTGGAATGTCTGCTGTGATCTCTTCTGGCCCAAGCTTAGTATCTCGAGCAACACAGGTCAGTTCCTGAATGTGGATAGAGGTGAATCGATCTTCTTCAACAACTCGCTCTGAAACCAAAATCGAGTCTTCGAAGTTAAAACCATTCCAAGGCATGAATGCAATACGCATGTTTTGACCAAGCGCCAATTCACCCATATCAACGGAAGGACCATCAGCCATAATGTCGCCAGAAGCCACACTTTCGCCTTTCATCACCAAAGTACGTTGATTAATACAGGTATTTTGGTTCGAGCGTACATATTTAGTTAAGTTATAAATATCCACACCCGCTTCACCCGCAAGTGTTTCTTCAGAGTTAACACGAACCACAATGCGGCTAGAGTCAACTGCTTCAATAACACCACCACGGCGAGCAACAATACATACACCAGAATCTTTGGCTACATTACGCTCCATACCTGTACCAACAACTGGCTTATCAGCCTTCAATGTTGGAACGGCTTGACGTTGCATGTTCGAACCCATCAAAGCTCGGTTAGCATCATCGTGCTCAAGGAATGGAATCAATGAAGCAGCAACAGAAACAACCTGACGTGGAGACACGTCCATTAGGTTTACTTTCTCTTTCTGAATCAATGTCGTTTCGTGCATGTGACGAACCTGTACCAACTCATCAGTCAGACGACCTTCACCATCTACTTTTACAGACGCTTGAGCAATTACATACTTAGCTTCATCGATAGCAGATACATAGACAGTCTCATCTGTCATCTTACCATCAACAACCTTACGGTATGGAGTCTCTAAGAAACCATAGCTATTAGTACGTGCGTAAGTAGAAAGGGAGTTGATCAAACCAATGTTTGGTCCCTCTGGTGTTTCGATAGGACATACACGACCATAGTGAGTCGCATGTACATCTCGAACTTCAAAACCAGCACGTTCACGTGTTAGACCACCGGGGCCTAATGCAGAAACACGACGCTTGTGAGTAATTTCAGACAATGGATTATTTTGGTCCATGAACTGAGATAACTGACTAGAGCCGAAGAATTCTTTGATTGCAGCAGCAACAGGTTTCGCGTTAAGCAAGTCTTGTGGCATTAAGCCATCCGCTTCTGCCATAGACAGACGCTCTTTAACTGCACGCTCAACTCGCACTAAACCAACACGAAATTGGTTCTCTGCCATTTCACCAACAGAACGAATACGACGGTTACCTAGGTGATCAATATCATCAACCATGCCATTGCCGTTACGAATATCAAGCAAGGTCTTAAGTACAGCAACAATATCGCCATTATCTAAGATGCCAGCGCCCGTATCTTCATCACGACCTAGACGGCGGTTGAATTTCATACGACCAACGCCAGAAAGGTCATAACGATCTTCTGTAAAGAACAAGCCTTGGAACAAACCTTCAGCAGACTCTTTAGTTGGTGGCTCACCAGGACGCATCATACGGTAGATTTCTACCAATGCTTCTAGCGGGTTATTTGTTGGATCAATACGTAACGTATCAGAAATAAATGGACCGTGATCCAGATCATTTGTATAAAGCGTTGCAATTTCTTTAATGCCAGCCGCTACTAATGCTTCCAATAGTTCAACTGTCAATTCAGTGTTCGCTTCAGAAATCAATGCACCCGTTGCAGAGTCCACTAGATTAGTCGCTGTCACTTTACCAAGCATATACTCTAGCGGAACGCTTAAGCGCTCTACGCCAGCTTTATCCATAGCTCGGATATGCTTAGCCGTAACACGACGACCCTCTTCAACAATAACCTTACCTTCAGTATCGGTAATGTTAAACATTGCTGTTTCGCCACGCAGACGATTCGCAATCAACTCCATCTCAAAGCCATCACGACCAAGATAGAATGTTGTTGTATCAAAGAAAGTTTCTAAAATTTGCTCAGTGTTGTAACCCAAAGCACGTAGTAAAATTGTTACTGGCAATTTACGACGACGGTCAATACGTACAAATACGCAATCCTTCGGATCAAACTCAAAATCCAACCAAGAACCACGGTATGGAATAACACGAGCAGAATGAAGCAATTTACCTGAAGAGTGAGTTTTCCCACGATCGTGATCGAAGAAAACACCAGGCGAACGATGCAACTGAGATACGATTACACGCTCAGTTCCATTAATAACAAAGGTACCATTTTCTGTCATGAGCGGAATCTCGCCCATGTAGACTTCTTGCTCGCGAATATCTTTGATTGCCTTATTTGACGACTCTTTATCATAAATAATAAGTCGTACGCGCACTCTTAAAGGAGCGGCATAAGTCACACCACGAAGTTGACATTCTTTAACATCAAAAACTGGCTTACCTAAACGGTAATCAACATATTCTAGCGCTGCATTGCCGGAAAAGCTGACCATTGGAAAGACAGATTTAAAGGCCCCATGCAGACCTAAATCCCCACGTTCTGCAAGAGGTTTCCCTTCTTGCAAGAAATTACGATAGGATTCAAGCTGAATAGCCAGCAAGTATGGCACATCCAAAACGGGCGGCAGTTTACCGAAATCCTTACGGATACGTTTTCTCTCAGTGTATGAGTAAGCCATCAGCATTCCCCAGCTTGTGCACATTGACGCAAAAGACCCTCAATCAGGCCTTACCGAAATAAGAGACATTCTCTTATTTTAAAAATTCATAATTTATTTAGATATGAAACCTAAAAAGGCCGGTGACATAGAGTCACCAGCCATTCCGACTAAAAGTCGAAGTTCGAAAATACAAGTAGCACTACTTGATTTCGACAGAAGCACCAGCTTCTTCAAGCGCTGTTTTAAGAGCTTCAGCATCTTCTTTAGATACAGCTTCTTTAACAGTTGCAGGAGCGCCGTCAACCATGCCTTTAGCTTCTTTCAAGCCAAGACCAGTTGCTGCACGAACAGCTTTGATTACGTTTACTTTCTTCTCGCCAATGGCAGTAAGAACAACGTCAAATTCAGTTTGCTCTTCAGCAGCCGCACCAGCATCGCCAGCAGGACCCGCAGCTACAGCAGCAGCTGCAGATACACCGAATTTTTCTTCCATTGCTGAAATTAATTCAACAACATCCATTACAGACATTTCTGCTACTGCATTGATGATATCTTCTTTAGATAGAGCCATGACTCAGATTCCTAGCATTTTTTAACAATATTGCCCGTAGGCAATTAAACAAAATAAATTCAAAAAGCACGTATAAATTACGCTGCTTCTTGCTCTTTCTGATCGCGAACTGCTGCAAGTGTACGTACGAATTTGCTAGTTGCACCTTGAATAACACTCATCAAGCGTGAAATTGCTTCGTCGTATGTAGGCAGAGTCGCCAAACGATCAATGTCGCCAGCTGGGATCAACTCACCGTTGAACGCCAACGCTTTAACTTCTAGTTGATCATTTTCTTTTGCAAATTTCTTAAGCAGACGAGCTGCAGCACCTGGGTGCTCGTTAGAAAATGCAATCAGAGTAGGACCAACAAAGCTATCTTGCAAGCACTCGAAGTCTGAACCTTCAACAGCACGTTTAGCTAGCGTATTACGTACAACACGTACATAAACACCGGCTTCACGAGCGTCTTTGCGCAACGCAGTCATTGCACCCACGGTAACACCGCGAGAGTCAGCAACAACCGCAGATAACGCAACTTTGGCAGCTTCGCTTACTTCGGCAACAATGGCTTTTTTGTCTTCTAGACCTAATGCCACTGGTTTTCTCCTGGATTGACAGGGAAATACATCCCCAAATTTACCAATTCCCCAACTAAATGTTGGAGTACTCACTGGTGAGCTGGATCCAGTTAATCTGAATCGGGACCACACCATCTGCGCAGGACAAACATTTCACAATGCTTAATTAAACCTTTCGACTCCTACGGTCTTTGACGACCTCTGCATTACATTAAAAATGTAAAACACAGACCCCAAAGTTCTAATTTAGAAACTCATTGAGCCTAAATCAATTACTAAACCAGGTCCCATTGTAGAGGACAAGGTTACTTTCTGCAGGTAAACACCTTTAGAAGAAGCAGGCTTAGCGCGACGCAAGTCACCCAAAAGCGCTTCAAGGTTACCTTTGATAGCATCAGCAGTGAAGTCGATAGAACCAACACCTGCATGGATGATACCGTTTTTGTCTGTACGGTAGCGTGCTTGACCAGACTTAGCGTTCTTAACAGCCGTTGCAACATCAGGTGTTACAGTACCCACTTTCGGGTTAGGCATAAGACCACGTGGACCAAGAATCTGACCCAACTGACCAACAACACGCATAGCGTCTGGAGATGCAATTACAACATCAAAATCCAACTCGCCTTCTTTTACTTTTGCAGCTAGGTCATCAAAACCTACAACATCAGCACCAGCAGCTAGAGCCGCTTCAGCATTTGCGCCTTGAGCGAAAACAGCAACACGTACATCTTTACCAGTACCATTAGGCAGTACAGTAGCACCACGAACAGCTTGGTCAGATTTACGTGGATCAACACCCAAGTTTACAGATACGTCTACAGATTCTTTAAACTTAACAGTAGATAGTTCAGACAAAAGCGCTACCGCTTCATCAACAGAATACTGCTTAGTAGATTCAACTTTTTCAGCGATCAAACGAGCGCGTTTAGTTAGCTTAGCCATTAGATAACACCTTCTACATCAAGACCCATAGCGCGAGCACTACCAGCGATAGTACGAACTGCCGCATCCATATCAGCTGCAGTTAAATCTTCTGCTTTAGCTGTAGCAATCTCTTCAAGTTGTGCACGAGTAACCGCACCCACTTTCTGAGTGTTTGGACGTGGAGAACCACTCTTAAGGCCAGCTGCTTTCTTAAGAAGAACAGAAGCAGGAGTAGACTTAGTTTCAAAAGTGAAACTACGATCACTATATACAGTGATAATTACAGGTGTTGGAAGACCTGCCTCAACACCTTGAGTCTTGGCATTGAATGCTTTACAGAATTCCATGATGTTCACACCATGTTGACCTAGTGCAGGACCAACTGGTGGACTTGGGTTCGCTTGACCCGCTTTAACTTGTAGCTTGATATAAGCTTCGACTTTCTTAGCCATTTTCTAACTCCACTTGGGTCAACGCCCGAAGGCTACCCGGTTATAAATGTCAGGACTTTTCGACCTGACTAAATTCCAAATCAACAGGCGTAGAACGCCCGAAGATAAGCACAGCAACTTTAATTCGGCTCTTATCATAATCCGCTTCTTCAACGACACCGTTAAAGTCAGCAAACGGACCATCAGTCACGCGCACAACCTCACCCACTTCGAACAATGTCTTAGGACGAGGATTATCAGCACGATCACTAACACGCTGCAATATCGCGTCAGCTTCTCTTTCTGTAATAGGAGAAGGTTTATCAGCAGTTCCGCCAATAAAACCTAGCACACGACTAGTGCCCTTCACCAAATGCCAAGAGTCGTCATTCATATCCATCTGCACTAACACATAGCCTGGATAGAACTTTCTTTCGCTCTTACGCTTCTTACCATCTCGAATTTCAACCACTTCTTCAGTTGGAACCAAGATGTCACCAAAAAAATCTTCCATACCCATGAACTGAACTCGTTCGGTAAGCGAACGCATCACGTGCTTTTCATACCCTGAGTACGCATGTACTACATACCAATGTTTCGCCACGAAGAACTCCTAACCTATTACTGCAGAGACAACCCAGCCAAGAAGCGAATCAACTCCCCACAGCACGAGAGACATAAAAACAACAACTGCCAACACGATCAAAGTTGTTTGAACGGTTTCTTGCCTTGTTGGCCATACAACACGGCGAATTTCTGTTTTTGCTTCACGAGCCAATACAGAAAACGCTTTACCTTTAATCGTCTGCAAACCAATAAAACCAGCTAAACCCGCTAGAATTAAAATGGCTATTAACCTATACAACAACGACTCTTCAGAAAAATAGTTATTACCAACCACAGCAACGGTGACT
>Ga0138401_1085782_pt1 | contig 7346 bp, 5 predicted proteins | sample KNI3SL6_AmetaT_FD_101528 | JGI IMG/M metagenome (GOLD analysis project Ga0138401, IMG submission 101528) | Marine microbial communities from Southern Atlantic Ocean transect - KN I3 S16 L6_A metaT (Metagenome Metatranscriptome) (version 2)... | ecosystem: Environmental > Aquatic > Marine > Oceanic... | reverse complement strand
TTTTCGATGCTGCAGGAAAGCCCACTTCAATTTGTTTAAAGCCCATCGCTAATAGTAATTGGTAATAACGGCGTTTTTGGGCAACCGTCATCGGCTCTACAAGCGCTTGGTTGCCATCGCGTAAATCGACACTACACCACTGTGGCGCTTCGCAGATACTGTTATTTGGCCATTGACGATTAGGCATATCTAGAGGAGGAAAAGCTTGGTATTTATTGTGATTAAATGTTGTCATATTAAGATCCTTTTACGTATTTGCAGTCACATCATCAATGATGAATTAGCGGTTATCGCGCGTGGTAATAGCAGCAACTAAGCACCACATTCAAGGCTTAGCTACTGTATCCAAGTCGCATACGTAATAAAGATTTAATTTGTTTATAATCCATCATCAACACCAAGTATTTAATTACCTAAATTTATACTTAAAGTATACGTATAAACTGGCGGTCAATGGTTGTTTTGTTGCTACTCATTCCCAAGTAAGCAGCAATATATAACTAAAATAAAGTCAAACTAAGCAATATATAACTCATTAAATCCAAAATAGGTTTTAGCGTAGAGAATCACATAATGCTTCTTCTAACTGTTGCCAAGGTAATTCTTGCATGCTGATGATTTCGATTTTACTCAGTTCTAATTCACTAACCGGCACGAAATCACATTCACCATTAACACTGTTTATCGCAAAACAACCTTGTTCAGTCTTGATCACTGCTTTTAAGCGTACGACTTCTAATGGCTCTAGTAACGTAGCAAGCTCCATTAGATCAAATGTCTGGTGCTGATTAAAGACCCAGCCATAACTAAATAACCCCTGGCCATTACCATGATTCCGCTCAAAACGTGGATCAACAATTAATTCAACCTGCTCTGCTTGATGGTGGTGAGCATGACTATGTTTCAAATGGGCTGATAAATGTTGAGAACGGCGTTGCACATCAAGTGGTAATAACAGTGTATCAATAGAAAAATCACCGTGATGAGTCCATAATACTGATTGCTTAGCGGGTAATAATTGCTGACTAAAATCCATGAAACTTGCTTCATCGTCACTATTTAATTGCTCAGTTTTATTCGCGACAAGTACATCAGCTAGACTAATTTGATCTTGAAAGTGGTTATTTTCAACGTATTTTGCATCATTAAGATGGGTGGGGTCGACTAAGCATATTGTTGCATTTAGCGCTAATACGTCACAATAAAACTCACCGGATAAGTCTTTAATCACTTGCTGTAAATGCCCAAGACCAGTGGGTTCAATCAAAATACGATCTGGCTTAGCTTTACTGATTAACATATTTAGTCCCATTTTCATGGGTAACCCTGCCACACAGCACAGACAGCCACCGGGTACTTCTTTGACTATAATACGTTTTGCTTGATCTGTTAACGTATCAGTAAAAGTAGACAATAAAGTGCCATCAATGCCAATTTGACCAAATTCATTGACTAAGATCCCCCAGGTTTCATCTGCAGGCTTCTGTTTAAGTAATTGCTGAATCGCCGTGGTTTTACCCACACCAAGAAAACCAGTAATAATGTTGGTTGGTATTTTTTTTGCTTGTTTTGACATTAAGCTTCCTATGCATGATCACGAGGTTTCAAATCAATATTCAAACATCATAATAGATAAGCCATTTTTATAATACAGTGGGGTATCTGAAAGTTCTTATTGGAGGAGATAAGGCGAGAGGCGAACATAAGGAATACAAAGCAATATCACCGTGGGAAATAAATTCCTCCACGGTGAGGAAATGAAAAATTGATTAATCAATCAGTTCATCATCGTTCCAGTCGTCATCATCATAATTACCGCTTGCTAATGCAGCTTGTTCAATCACTTGAGCATACGCAACAACAAAGTCAGGCATCATATCTAGTACCGTCTGGGTAAAGGCTTCCCATTCAGTTTGTTGCAGGTCTGCAATTTGTTGCGCTGTGCCAGCACAAGAAAAATAACTTAAGCACAAGTATGCCATTTGCAACGCTTGGCTAATCTCGCTGTTATCTTCTAATGAGTTAAGTAAGCTTTCATAATAAAAAGCTGCGCCAATCGCAAAACCAATTGACCAATCATTTAACGCTTCACCAGATTTAAAGTTATCAGCAAAATTAGCCGTTTCAATACATTCAGCAGGTAATAGAGCACCAGAGTCATAAACTTGCTCGCTGATCTCATTATAAACAGAGATAATAGCGAATAGTTTATCGTCAGAAATATTACCAGATGCAGCACCACCAAAGATCATATCCATCCAGTCTTCAGTTTCAACTGGTGCAGGTGCAGCCACTAAACCAAAGAAAAAACCTTTCATCGCAACAAGTGATAAAGTTTCTTTCGGTGTTTCATCTCCAGATAACCAATCTGATAATAATATTTCGTCTTCACGTGATAACGCTGATTCAGTCATATAAAACCTTTTATTTCGCAAATATTTTGTCGTGTTATTTGTGCCTAGTTTACTTTAAAGTCAGCAACAGTGATATTTATTCAACAGAAAGCTGATCTAAAATAGCGCACTGTGAAGAATTATCGCCCGTACAAGAAGAGGCTAATGATGATAGCGTGCTGTGCATTCCTTGTAATATAGCAATGCGAGATTCGATATCCGCAATTTTTCTAATGTCAGCGCTTTAACCTGAGCAGCGGTACGCTCTTCACTTTTATAGAGGTGAATGAGTTCTTTACACTCTTCAAGGTTAAATCCAGCATCACGCGCTCGTTTAACAAAATTCAACTCATCAATAATATGCTGATTATAATATCGGTAACCATTATCACCTCGTACCGGGTGAGACGTTAAAGATATGCTTTCGTAATAACGGATCGTTTTTGTCGATAAACCGACTTCCTTCGCGACTGTGCTAATGTTTTTCATCATTTAACCTGTTACTTATTATTTTAAGGATTTAAGCAGATATTCTCGAGACCGACAAACACTCATAATGCTAAAAATTAGGTTTCCAACGCTTAATCAAAAGTGAATTAGATAATACTGCAATACTACTAAAGGCCATAGCAGCGCCAGCAAGCTCAGGGCTTAAATAACCTGTAGCCGCTAAAGGCAGTCCAATGATATTAAAAATAAATGCCCAAAATAAATTTTGTTGGATCTTACGCCACGTGAGCTTTGAAATATCCATTGCCGCTGATACTAAACGAGGATCATTTCTCAATAAGGTGATATTAGCCGTTTCCATCGCGACATCCGATCCAGACCCCATCGCAATACTAATATCAGCCTGTGCTAATGCGGGCGCATCATTAATACCATCACCAACCATAGCAACAAATTTTCCGAGCTTCTGTCGATCTTGAATATAAGCCGATTTCTGCTCAGGTTTAACATGTGCATAGTAGTGATCGACCTCTAATGCTTTCGCGATAGTTGCTACCGAAACGTCATTATCACCACTGAGTATCGTTGTGTTTATATGAACTTGCTGTAATAAGCTAATTGCAGCAGGACTTTCTGCACGTAAAGTATCAGCAATAATAAACAGCCCAGCCAGATCACCAGCTATCGCGACCCACATATGTGAACCAACATGCTCAGCTGATTTAGCGAGTAAAGAGTCACCATCCTGGGTATTAATATTCTCAGCCAGCATCAACTCCCTATTACCGATAAGAATCTTTTCTTCAGCAACATAACCTTTAATGCCATAACCAATAATAGTTTCCACTTGTGAGGCAGTCATGAGTGTCAGTTGCTTACCTTTAGCGTAACGTATAATCGATTTTGCTAAAGGGTGCTCACTAAGTTCTTGAACGCCAGCAGCGCGACGAATTAAAGTATCGAAATCATAATTAAAATGATGTACAGCGATAACCTCAGGCTTACCTTGTGTCAAAGTACCGGTTTTATCTAGCATCACATCAGTAATTTTGTGTGTTTTCTGCAGCGTATCAATGTCTTTAATTAAAATACCTTGTCGTGCTGCAGTCCCAGTCCCGGTAACTAATGCCGCAGGAGTCGCAAGACCTAATGCGCAAGGACAAGCAATAACTAATACCGCAACAGCGGCAATAAGGCCACTTTCAAAATCATCAAATCCTACATACCAAGTCAAAAATGTTAGCGTGGCAATCGCCAAGACAACTGGGACAAAAATATTACTAATTTTATCAACCAATTGCTGAAAAGGTGCTTTAGCCATTTGTGCCGTTTCAACAAGTGAAATTATTTTATTTAAACTCGAGTCCTTACCAACAGCGTTAACCCGTAGCAATAAAATACCCGTGCCATTGATAGATCCACCAATCAGTGTTCCACCGACATTTTTAAGCACGGGTAAACTTTCACCCGTGATCATAGATTCATCTAATTCACTAGTGCCATCAATAATAATGCCATCTACCGGTACTTTATCGCCTGCGAGTATGCGAACTTCATCTCCGATAACAACTTCTTCAACTGGCAATGTTGACCATTCTCCACCACGCTTAACCGTCGCCACTTCAGGTCTTAACATCATTAATTCATTTATGGCAGAAGATGTGCTTTGTTTGGCATTTTCTTCCAAATATTTACCTAATGATATGAGGGTGATCACAACAGCACTGGCTTCAAAATACACTAACCCTTGTGCCCTTTCTCCAAGGGTTAGCAATAGATACAAACTATAAAAATAAGCAGCACTGGTACCAGTAGCGACAAGTACATCCATATTAGCCGCACCATTTTTTAAAGACTTATAAGCCCCTAAATAATATCGTCGACCGATAACAAATTGAACGGGTGTTGCTAAGGCAAGTTGTAACCAGACTGGCAGCATAAAGTGAATATTATCAATAAACATCGTCAGCATACCCGTCAGTAAGGGTAAGGTTAATAATGCAGAAATGATCACATATAATAACTGCTGCTTATTTTTTCTTTTTGATTCAACAGCCCTAGCTAACAGGTTTTCTGTTTGTGATATCACACTACCTTGGTTAACCTTGGCTTGATAACCCAAGTTGATAATCAAATTAATCACGTCAGCAGGGATAAGACCACCCGAAAAATACGTTAAGGTAATTTTCTCGCTCGCAAAATTGGCATCCACAGCTAATATATCTTTATTCAATAATAATTTAGATACTGTTTTCGCTGCACAGTTAGCACAAGACCAGCCACTAATAGAAAGCGACAACTCTTCAGTATCGTAAATGTAATTTTTATCATCTAAAACAGCTTTTACTGCATGGCTTGAGGTAATATCAGCTATATTTACTTGAGCTGTATTTAGGGCAAAATTAACTCGAGCCTCAATACCGTTCTCGGCATTTAAAGCAGATTCTAATTTTGATGCACAACCAGCACATGACATGCCTTCGATACCAATTGAAAGTGTTTTAGACATAACGAAAAAACCTTATTAATGATAATATGCATAAAATATAACCTTTACCCTAAGTGTAAGGTCAAGGCTAATGTAATGCGATTTTGCCTTAAATATTTTGTAACAAGGTGTAACATGCAGTAAAAACGCGATAAGCCTAACATTAACGATATTTTTTTTATGAATAATAGCCTCCATGTAATAAAATTACTTACATAGTTAAGCTACATCAGATTAAGACACGTTTAAACCGCTTTACCAGCTCAATATGTAGATTAATTACCACATTCCATTTAGTTAAAAGTGAAAAATAAAATCATGAATCCAACAAAAACGAATGCTTGGCAAGATTTAACAGCACATTACTCAGAGATGCAAAAAACTAATATCAGCAATTTATTTGCAAATGATAACAACAGATTTGAGCAGTTCTCTAAGCAATTTAATAATGATATTTTATGTGATTTTTCTAAAAATATTATTACGCAATGCACATTAAAAAAACTAACTGCGCTTGCTCATGAAGTTAATTTGCCAGCAGCAATTAAAGCGATGGTTTCAGGTGAGCAGATCAATCAAACTGAAAAAAGAGCGGTACTGCATACAGCACTTAGAAATCGTAGTAATACGCCAGTTTTGGTTGATGGTAAAGATGTAATGCCTGCCGTTAATGCCGTATTAGCGCAGATGAAAGCATTTTGTCATGACATTATTAGCGGTAATTGGAAAGGCTATACCGGTAAAGCGATAACAGATATTGTAAACATCGGTATCGGTGGTTCAGACTTAGGCCCTTACATGGTGACCGAAGCATTACGACCTTATAAAAACCATTTAAACATGCATTTTGTTTCTAATGTTGACGGCACGCACATCGCCGAAACACTGAAAGATTTAAACCCAGAAACAACGCTTTTTCTCATTGCATCAAAAACATTCACAACACAAGAAACAATGACCAATGCACATAGTGCAAGATCATGGTTCTTAGCAAGTGCTGAGAATGAGGAGTATGTTGCATCACACTTTGCAGCGCTATCAACGAACGCCGCATCGGTTCAAGCATTCGGTATTGATACTAAGAACATGTTTGAATTTTGGGACTGGGTTGGTGGCCGTTATTCGCTTTGGTCAGCAATTGGTTTGTCTATCGCATTAAGTATTGGCTTCGATAATTTTGAAGAACTGCTTAGCGGCGCACACAATATGGATAAGCACTTTGTTGAAACACCACTAGAAGATAATATTCCGGTGATCTTGGCACTAATCGGAGTTTGGTATAACAACTTCTTTGGCGCTGAGAGCGAAGCTATTTTACCTTACGATCAATATATGCATCGTTTTTCTGCTTACTTTCAGCAAGGTAATATGGAGTCAAATGGCAAGAGTGTAGACCGTGATGGAAACGCGGTTGATTATCAAACCGGTCCTATTATTTGGGGTGAACCAGGTACGAATGGCCAGCATGCTTTCTATCAACTTATTCACCAAGGTACGAAACTTATTCCTTGTGATTTTATCGCACCTGCTCAATCACATAATAAAATTTCCGACCATCACGCGAAGTTAATGTCTAACTTCTTCGCCCAAACAGAAGCACTAGCGTTTGGTAAATCAAAACAAACGGTCATTGATGAACTAACTAGTTCTGGCATGTCAGAAGCTGATATTGCCGCATTAGCTGAGTTTAAAACGTTTACAGGTAACAACCCAACGAACTCTATTTTATTCAAGCAATTGACTCCAAAGACACTGGGCTCATTGTTAGCTATGTATGAACATAAGATCTTCACGCAGGGCATTATCTGGAATATCTTTAGCTTTGATCAGTGGGGTGTAGAACTCGGTAAGCAGCTAGCAAATCAAATTTTACCTGAATTAAATAATGAGCAATCCGTTGATAGCCATGACAGCTCAACGAATGGTTTAATTAATACTTTCAAGGCTTGGCGTTAAACAAAGCCAAGAGTCTTAGATAAATAATAACGTTTATGTAAGTAGAGCCAAGAAACCAG
>Ga0138401_1001765_pt1 | contig 7391 bp, 6 predicted proteins | sample KNI3SL6_AmetaT_FD_101528 | JGI IMG/M metagenome (GOLD analysis project Ga0138401, IMG submission 101528) | Marine microbial communities from Southern Atlantic Ocean transect - KN I3 S16 L6_A metaT (Metagenome Metatranscriptome) (version 2)... | ecosystem: Environmental > Aquatic > Marine > Oceanic... | reverse complement strand
CTCGGTTTACTCGTTAGTCATCTTCATCACGCGTTATTTTGCGTTAGTTGTCGCCGCTTTCATTGGCGTCACAAATTCAGCTAATTCTTGTAGCATGTGTGCATTATCACCTAGATTCTTCTCAATGATATTTACAATTGCTGAACCCGAAATAGCACCCGCAGCACCCGCTGCAACAGCTTGTTTAACTTGCTCTGGTGATGAAATACCAAAACCAAGTAGACAAGGTGCGGCATTAAACGATTTCAGTTTTGCCAATAACGGACCAACAGGCATTTCTGCTTTGGTTTCTGCGCCTGTTACACCAGCGCGGCTTAGCAGGTAAGTATAACCAGAACCTTGCTCAGCTACTTGCTGCAGTGTTGCGTCATCGGCATTTGGCGGTGCGATGTAGATACTTTCAATACCCACTTTATCGCCAGCTTCTTTAAACTGCTGGCCGTATTGTACTGGCACGTCGGCAATCAATAATGAGTCAACGCCAGCCGCAGCCGCTTTCGCCATAAACTTATCGGTACCGTTACCGTATACAAGGTTGGCATACAATAATAGACCGATTGGCATTTGTGGGTGTTTAGCACGGATCTCTGTGAGCATTTCAAAACAGATATCTGGGTTGATACCGGCGTTTAGTGCGCGAGATGTGGCTTTTTGGATAGTAGGGCCATCAGCCACTGGATCTGAGAATGGAATACCGAGTTCTAATGCGTCAGCACCCGCTGCAATTAGCGTTTCGATGATCGCCATTGATTGTTCGCGGTTTGGATCGCCAATCGTTACGAATGGCACGAAAGCGCCTTCATTTTTTTCTGCTAGCTTTGCAAAAGCTTGTTGATAACGTCCCATTACATTTTCCATTATAGCGCTCCTTCACCTTCAAGAATGTCAGCAACGGTGAAGATATCTTTATCGCCACGTCCTGATAAGTTAACCACTAAAATTTGTTCTTTATCCATGTCTGCTTCCATCATCTGTAGTGCATATGCTAATGCATGAGATGATTCAAGTGCAGGGATAATACCTTCTTGTGATGATAGTAACTGGAATGACGCTAATGCTTCTTCATCGGTTACAGAGGGGTATTGTGCGCGACCTGATGTATATAAGTGCGCATGCTGTGGACCCACAGATGGGAAATCTAGACCCGCAGATACAGAGTATGATTCTTGGATCTGACCATAAGTGTCTTGCATCAGTAGTGAGTGCATACCAAAGAAGATACCGTTTGTACCTTCGGCAATTGGTGCGCCATGTTCGCCACTTGCAATACCTTTACCTGCTGGTTCAACACCGTACAGTTTCACGCTTTCTTCTTCGATGAAATCGTTGAACATACCAATCGCGTTTGAACCACCGCCAACACAAGCAATAACGGCATCGGGTAGACGACCTTCAGCTTTTAAGATCTGTTGTTTCGCTTCTTCACCGATCATTTTTTGGAATTCACGCACAATTGTTGGGAATGGGTGAGGACCAGCCGCTGTACCCAATAGATAATGGGCATTTTCATAGTTTGCAGACCAGTCACGTAGTGCTTCATTACAGGCATCTTTTAGTGTGCCAGCACCTGAATCAACGCCGATAACTTCAGCGCCCATTAACTTCATGCGGAATACGTTAGGCTTTTGGCGTTCCATGTCTTTCACACCCATGTAGATGCGACATTTTAGACCTAGCAACGCACATGCTAGTGCTGATGCAGTACCGTGTTGACCTGCGCCTGTTTCAGCGATGATCTCGGTTTTACCCATGCGCTTAGCGAGTAGTGCTTGACCCAATACTTGGTTGGTTTTGTGGGCACCACCGTGCAGTAGATCTTCACGCTTCAGGTAGATCTTCGTTTTTGAACCTTTAGTAATGTTACGGCATAGCGTCAATGGTGTTGGACGGCCTGCGTATTCATTCAATAGCGTTTGAAACTCTGCTTCAAATGTTGGATCGTTTTGTGAATCGATAAATGCATCTTCTAATTCATCTAATGCAGGTATTAAGATTTGCGATACGTATTGGCCGCCGAATTCGCCAAAAAAGGCATTAAGTTTTGCCATGATAAGTTCCTTTAATAATGTCTAAGCGCGCTAAATGCCGCGATAATTTTGTTTGTATCTTTAATACCAGGTGCTGATTCTAATCCTGAGTTTAGATCCAGCCCTAAGCAACCGAGTTTTGCTGCGTCAGCTACGTTGTCAGGGGTTAAGCCTCCTGCCAGCATAGTTTGACTGCAATCTTCAGGTGTTAGCAGTGACCAATCAAATGCTTGTCCTGTGCCGCCTGATTGTCCTGCTACCTTCGTATCGACTAAATGACGATCAACGTTGGCCGTATCTAGCTCTTTACTTAACTTTTTACTTAACTCTGCCGCTTCTTCACTAACACCGTGCGCTTTCCAAATTTCGATGCCGCTGTCGAGTAAGACTTTTAACATTGCAATGTAACTGTCGTCTTCGTTGCCGTGTAACTGTACCGCAGCTAAGCCTAAATGGTTCGCCACTTGTGCAACAAGCGTCACTTGTTCATCTACAAACACACCGACATAAGCGAGTGGTGCTGCAGCTATTACGTCTTGCGCTGTTGCTAAGTTTACGCAACGTGGCGATTTTTTTGCAAAGATAAGGCCGCCATAAATAGCGCCTTGTTCATAGACTGTTTTTGCGTCTTCTGGACGTGTTAAACCGCAAACTTTATTGTCGCCTAAAATCAAACGACGACAAGCTAAATCAACATTGTCTTGTGACATTAATGAACTGCCGACTAAGAAGCCATTGGCGTAGTTCGCTAAATCACGTACTTGCTGGTTACTATAAATGCCCGATTCTGAAATGATGATACGATCGACTGGAATTTGCGGAGCAATAACTTTGGTACGGTTTAAGTCAATAGACAGATCGCGCAGGTCACGGTTATTAATACCAATCACTTTTGCGTCTAAGGCTATTGCACGTACTAGCTCTGCTTCGTTGCTAACTTCTGTAAGCACGCCCATATTTAGGCTGTGCGCTACTTTAGCTAAGGCAATGTATTCAGCGTCATCTAATACTGACAGCATCAGCAGCGTTGCATCTGCTTGATGTAAGCGTGCTAAATAGATCTGGTATTCATCAATGATGAAGTCTTTACAGATCACAGGTTGCGTCACGATGCTACGTACTTTAGTGACGTAGTCAAAATCACCTTGGAAATATTTCTCATCGGTGAGTACTGAAACGGCTGCTGCATAATTTTTGTAAACGCCAGCAATCAAATCTAAATCGAATTCTGGGCGAATTAAGCCTTTTGATGGCGATGCTTTCTTACATTCCAAAATAAACTTGGTTGGCTTGCCAGATAACGCGGCATAAAAGTCACGATCTGTCGGGACTAGTTCAGCAATAAAACTCGCGAGTGGTTGGCTGGCTTTACGCGCGGCAACCCAAGTCACTTTATCGTCGACAATATTACCGAGAATGGTTTGCTGTAACTCTTTCGTTAACATTTATGCTTCCTTCCTGTTAGATTCAGTTATTAACGGTATGGCTAAGCTTGCTGGCTTTTTGCTGCTAGCTGGTTAATCAAGGCTAATGCGCTGCCATTATCAATTGCAGCCATGGCTAATTCAGTGCCGTGTTTAAAGTCTGTTGCTATCTCTGCAACCATTAATAATGCCGATACGTTGATTGCCACAGCGGCTTTTTGTGCATCAGTGCCGTGACCTGATAATAGGCGCTCGATAATGACTTTATTTTCAGCTGCATCACCGCCGCGCAGTTCTGCTACGTCATAACGTGCCACGCCGAAGTCTTCAGGGCTGATAGTGTATTCTGTGATCATGCCGTTATTTAATTCAGCTACTTTGGTTTCACCGTGCAGGGCGACTTCATCTAAGCCACTGCCGTGGACGACTAATGCGCGTTGCACTCCGAGTTTATCCATGGTTTCTGCTATCGGTAGAATTAAACTTTCGTCATACACACCCATTAATTGTACTTGTGGGCGGGTTGGGTTTAATAACGGGCCAAGCAGATTAAAGATGGTGCGGGTTTTCAGGGTTTGGCGCACAGGCATCGCATGGCGAATACCGGCGTGGTATTGCGGCGCGAACAAAAAGCAAATACCTAATTCATCAAGGCAGGCTTTTGCTTGTGCAGGGGTTTGCGTTAAGTTAATGCCAAATGCTTCTAATAAGTCCGAAGAACCTGATTTGCTCGATACACTACGATTACCATGCTTAGTCATTTTCAACCCGCAAGCAGCTGCGACAAACGCGGCTGTTGTTGAGATATTAATGGTATTCATGTTATCGCCACCAGTACCACAGCAATCAGCATGTAATTCGCCAACTGCTGGGAATGGGGTTGCTGCCGCTAATAAGGCTTGTGCTGCGCCAGCGATCTCGTCGGGTTGTTCACCACGCATTTTTAACGCAGTTAACACAGATGAAAGTACGATTGGATCCATTTCACCTTGTACGACCGCGGTAAATACCGTTTCTGACTCTTTAATTGTCAGAACTTGGTTTGCATATAGCTTTTCGAGAATGTCGGCGATTGTTGGTGTTGTGTTTGTATTTTCCATTGACCTACTCCTTAGGACTTATTGCTGATTCTGTTGCCCATGCTAGGGTATTTTTTAACAGCGCAGCGCCTTCACTGGTTAATATTGATTCTGGATGAAATTGAAAGCCTATCACTTTGTCTTCTGGCTGAATAATCGCCATTGGCATACCGTTAAATTCGGCATTAACCGTTAAGCTACTTGGTACTTTAGTTGCGACCAATGAGTGATAACGGGCAACAGGTAGTGGCTGGCTTAAACCGGCAAACATAAACTGACCATCATGGTTAATTGATGATGCTTTACCATGCATGATTTCTTCTGCACGGCCAACGACGCCACCATATTGCTGTACCAACGCTTGATGACCTAAACAGATGCCGATCATGGGATATTGACCACGGCATAAGCGAATAAGTTCCAACAAACAACCTGCTTCTGATGGATTACCTGGCCCTGGTGAAAGTACCACAATTGGGTCGTTTTCACATGCATCAATTTGCTGCTTAATTGTTTCTGCGCTAATACTATTACGGTAAATCTTCACTTCATGGCCTAGGCTGCGAAACTGGTCCACGAGGTTGTAAGTAAAAGAGTCAAAGTTGTCTAATAAAAATAAAGTGTTGCTCATGTTGCCTCCGTTACTTAGCGTTGTTAGTTGGGGTTGAGTTAGCTTGTGCTTTCATACTTTTAGCTGCCATAATCTCTGCCAACGATGAACCTTGCGCGAGTGCCACGGCATTTAATACTGCGGCTGCTTTACTGCGGGTTTCATCTGCTTCAGATTGCGGGTTTGAATCGTAAACCACACCAGCGCCTGCTTGTACATAAGCGGTATCATTTTTTACAAATGCAGAGCGAATAACAATACAAGTATCCATCGTGCCGTCACCCGTAAGGTAACCGACCGCACCGCCATAACTACCACGACGTTGTTGTTCAACTTGACGCACAAGTTCCGCGGCGCGAATTTTTGGTGCACCGACTAAGGTACCCATGTTCATGCAAGCTTGATAAGCGTGTAGGGCATCAAGATCGTTACGTAGCTTACCTTTTACGCGCGACACCAAATGCATCACGTAGCTGTAACGGTCCACGTTTAATAGATTTGCCACGTAGCGTGTACCGGGTTGGCTAATACGAGCCACATCGTTACGTGCTAAATCAACCAGCATAATATGTTCAGCGGTTTCTTTTTTATCTTGGCGAAGTTCTAATTCAATACGACCATCTAAGTCAGGGCAAATAGAACCGTCAGCGCGGAAGCCACGGCGACGTGTGCCTGCAATAGGGTAAATCTCAACGTCATTGCTTTGCGCATCATATTTCAATGCACTTTCTGGTGATGCACCAAATAATACAAAGTCTGAATCGTTCAGATAGAACATGTACGGGCTGGCGTTCGTTTGCTTGAGTTTTTCATAAGCTGCGAGTGAATCAGGGCAAGGTAGGTTAAAGCAACGTGATGGGACAACTTGGAAAATATCACCTTTACGAATGTAATCTTTTAAATCTTCTACCGTGCTGCAAAATTCACTATCACTGATATCGACCTTGAGTGTGAGGTCTGTGGTTTTAACTTCGGTGTTAGCGGCTAATATCGTTGTACATTCGGTTTGGATACGCGCTAATTTAGTTTCAGTCTCATTTAACGCCGTAACGAAGTGTTCACCACCAAATACGCTACCGATTAACTTTGATTGTTGGGTTTGGCGATCAATGACGATCAACGTTTCAGCCACATAGAATACAAAGTCAGGGCAGATATTTGCGCCATCAGGTACTTTTGGCAGAGACTCGACACTGGCAATCATGTCATAGGCAAAACAGCCGCCTAAGAATAACGCTTCGTGAAACGGTGTTTCTGGAATGACGCGATTGATCATGGTGCGCAGGGCATCAAACGGTGATGATGACTGCAAACGTGAATCTTCATCAAGGCTGTCGTCTGTTGGGGCAAAGCTTAATGCTAATTGGTCATGACTCAGAGATGTCACTGTATCGGTGCCAAACTGGGCAGTAAATTCGCCAGCTAAAAATGGCAGTAAATTTTCACCATTCTTGGTCAATGCGCTGAATTGAACTGTGCGGCCAAAACAAGAGATTTTAACGGCGGCATCTAACAAAATTAAACTTTGTAGCGCGGTCTTGGTAACGATGTCCGCAGATTCTAGCAATAAGCTATTACCGCTGGGACGATACATGTGACGGTAGAATGCAAGGGGATCATCAATGTGCGGACAATCTTGCTGAATTGAATGTAATTTACCTGGCGCTAATCGCTGCGTCATAGTACTTTCCTTGCTTTAAAGTGACTAAATTTCCAATAAAAAAGCCCGTTTCAATGAAACGGGCTTTAATGTTTGTTATTTTTGTAGATTTACATTTACTGCAGATATCACAAAATCACATGCCCGTTTAAAGAGGAATGTGCCACCACCAACTGATTGTTTGGTTTGTAATAATTTGCATTGATTCTGAGCCATAAAGTTATCTAAGTAGGTTAAACTTAGGCGTTTAGGGCTATTATTGTCAATACATTTATTAATTTTTGTGTGAAATTGTTAAATAAAACTTATAATAGGGCCTTATTGTGCTTTTTTCTGAATTTTTATCGCTGGATACGCTTTATTTTTATGATATACGATTTACATTCTCATACGACAGCCTCTGACGGTTCTTTAAGTCCAGCTGAACTAGTCCAACGTGCGGTTCTACATCGCGTTGATGTGTTAGCGATTACCGATCACGATACTACGGCTGGCCTCCAAGAAGCCCATGATACGATTGCAGCCAATCAATTACCGCTTACTTTAGTTAATGGTGTTGAAGTTTCAACCAATTGGCAAAACCATGAAATT
>Ga0138401_1044100_pt1 | contig 7873 bp, 5 predicted proteins | sample KNI3SL6_AmetaT_FD_101528 | JGI IMG/M metagenome (GOLD analysis project Ga0138401, IMG submission 101528) | Marine microbial communities from Southern Atlantic Ocean transect - KN I3 S16 L6_A metaT (Metagenome Metatranscriptome) (version 2)... | ecosystem: Environmental > Aquatic > Marine > Oceanic... | reverse complement strand
GTAAAATTGGTATTCCAGAGCAGGTTTTATCCAAACCAGCCGCGCTAACAATGCAAGAGTGGATCATGATGAAAACGGCACCCGTGATTGGTGCTAAAATTTTACAAGATGCAGAGTCAGCCACATTGCAACTCGCGCACGATATTGTCCTGACCTTACACGAACATTGGGATGGTAGTGGCTACCCTAATCAACTGCAACATAATGACATCCCATTGTCGGCACGTATTGTCGCCGTTGTAGATACTTTTGATACGATGATCCACCCACGCTGTTATAAAAAAGCAATACCGATTGAAGTCGCCATCACTCAGATTCATACATTATCAGGTAGCAAGTTTGACCCGAACGTAGTGGCCACATTTGACCACTGCTTAATGGATATACTCAATGTTTATAAACAGTTATCACCGAGTGTTGAAGTTAGTCAACTACCTCGACGATGTGGGTAGAGGCAGTAAACTCGCAATTTAAACAAGTTCACCTGCGCCTTTAACTGACTGCTCACTATTTTCAACCAAAAGTGCCGTCGCCGTGCGTTTCAATACTTCCCATTCATCCTCATCCACTGAAATACCCTCGTACCAGGTATCACGTTGTGCATTATTTAGCGATGAAGACTTAATGTGCTTTGTGTAACCAGCTGAGTAACCGGCAATATCGAAATTTTTCACTGATAATTGAATGGTCATATCATGTAATGTTCGGCCTGCTAGATCGAGATGGTCAGATAGAAACAGTTCCGGTGACACACACCCTTGATTCAAAATATACAGGGTATTTTGTGGTGACGAACCATTATTCCACTGCGCTTTACACGCCAACCCTTTCGCCGCTAGTTTCACCAGTTCGTTATACGCAAGCCAGCGGTTGTGACAATTTTTCAATTCAATCGTCAGGTGCTTTTTACCGACCATTTTTTCAAGCGCGTAATCGATCACAACTGGTAGGTGACAAGCTAAGCTACAACCATGTAAATCAACAACCAGTCCACCTTCATTAGTAATAAAGATATCAACAGGGGAATCTTTTTCCGCCGTTAAAAACTGCGCCGCGTTGTTAAAGTGGCCGATACCATTTAATCCAACAATCTGTAAACCAGCAACCATATTGGCAATCACATCGGCTTCACCACAGCTACGACGCATCCCTAAAAAGGCTTTATTCACCACCGAGACTAATTCATTATGTGAAACGATCATGATACTTCCCCTTCGACTACAGCTTGATTTAAGGTATTACTTGGTAATAACGGAAACAACCACTCTCCATCATGGAGTTCGTTAAGTAACGGGGCGCCTTGGAAAAAAGTAACACGTACCCAACGTTCAGAGCGAGGGTCAAATTTAGTTGCACCCAACACCGCTAACTTACAGCGTAAGAGATGCATAGGTAACGACTTCTTATGTAATACATTCATCTGTATTTCACCCATTTGCTTATTCCCTAGCGTCCAAACACGACGTGAAATGGCTCGGTATTGAGGCTGTAATACTAAAAATTCAGCCAACTGCATATTGGGTTTACATATCAATAACGCATGATAAAGGCGATTAGCTTGACGACCAATATCCAAGGGTAATTCACGATCTTCACCCGGTTCTTCACCGCGAACACCTAACCGTGGTTCTTCTTTGTCTTGTGAGCGATACCAGAACCAATAGTTATTTTCCGGTTGCTTAAAATCAGTCTCAATAGCCCAGCGATAACTACTTTCCAATACCGCTAACAAATCTTCAATACGCTTACCACTCGGTAGGTTTAAGCTTTCATCACAATTCATTTTAGTTTCATAGTTATCCACCAACGCAGGGTAGATCTCCATCAAGCACGACAATATAATTTCTTGCGTTTCCAAACTATAACGACTGGTATATTCAACTAACTCTGACCAAGTTTGACTCTGTATAAGCAAGGTTTCGAGTTTAGTCAATAGATCATGTAATTCAGTTATTGCAGTGTTATTAAGGTCATCTTGATTTTCATTAATCGTAATGATTTGCTCTAAATGGCAAAGCCCTTTTTGTAATAAATGCTGTAGTGGTGCTAATTTATGTACTTCAACAACAGCATTTAATACAGCCGTCAACGCAGACTCTCGTGATGATAACCATTTATCCACAACACAAGGATGATTGATCAAGTACGGTGCCATGCCCAAGCCTGTCGCATTACCGATCCCTAGGTAACGTTGTAAACCAAGATCTAAACTAGCCGCTTTATCTCCACCTTGCTGCCGCGCTAAATAATGCACCCAGTCGAGGCTGAATTCACGCAAGATATACACAGCACACATTTGCGCACTGAAGGACTGATTAAAGTCTTCGGTCGTTTCCAGCCAGCCAAAATCAGCAATACCAAACTTACCATTACCGTAAACAGCTGTCGTACGTAGGATATAACCAACTTCTGCGAGTTCTTTGGCATTCGGCTGCTGCCCTTTAGCAAGGTGTGATACTAAATGTTCAAACACCCGTACACTTTTATTCGCTCTTGCCAATACCAATACTTTATTTGGATTTCGTCCAGCTTCTTGCAACGGCACGTTAGTGCGTAAGCGACTCAATAAATCAACATCAACATCGCCATAAACCAGAGCGAACGTTACGTCCCACTTTTCGGCAATAACACGATCATTACGATCTTCATCGGCAATCTCATCACAAAAAATAACTAAGTGATAAATATGATTCAGTGTTGTCAGTTTGTAAATCACATGACCAAAGCCTTCTGCTGACAACTGCCAGTCGTGCTTAGTCACTTGCCATTTTTGTTGTGCCATTTTACGAATTAAAGAGCGCACAAAGCTGATCCGGTTCTGATGCATTGCACCAAGTCTTTCTGGCGCCATAACGGTCACAGGATCACGCATATAAGTGCCACCGCAAGTTGAAGGACGAGCATCCATATTATTAACTTCCATTGTAAATATAAGAATTTTAATTAGGCGGCTTGCTAACCGCCCTGCTTCACATTGTTATTCATGGTCAGTCAATCAATCGACTGACCATTAAGACGTGCTATAAACCTTGGTCTTTCGCCATCTGAATCGCGATTTGTGGTGCGTTCCAGAGCGAAGGTAATAAGATTAAAGAAACCGGTACTGCAGTTATAACAATGAAAGATTGCAGTGCGGATATCCCTCCCGAGCCCAGTGAAATAAGCACCAACGCAGTGATCCCCATCACCACACCCCAGAATGTACGAATAAAGGCATTTGGTTCTTCTTCACCACTGATCACCACACTAATGGTGTAAGTCATCGAGTCACCCGTCGTCACGATAAAGATCGTAGTCAGGATAAGAAACAGTACAGACGTAATCATCGGAAATGGTAACTGCGACGTTACAGCCAACAGTGCACCAGGTAAGTTAAAGCCCTCAAATGCAGAACTAACAGACCCCGGATTTGCTATTTCAAATGCTAAACCTGAACCACCGACAATCGTGAACCAAAAACAGGTAGTAAGTGGTGCAATAATACTGATCGTTGTGACTAATTGACGGATCGTTCTGCCACGTGAGATACGTGCAATAAAGATTGCCATCATCGGGCCATAACCCAAGAACCACCCCCAGAAGAATACGGTCCACCAGCTCAACCAACCTTCATCGCCACGGTATGTTGCCATCGGGATGAAGTTATCAACCATGCTACCCACACCTTGGATATAGCCATTAAATATAAAGTTAGTTGGACCAAAAATAAGAATGTAAGCCATCAATAAACACGCTAAAACAACGTTGTAACGGCTAAGCATTTGCATGCCTCGATTCAAGCCACTCAATGCCGAAATGGTATATAAAGCAATGGCAAATAAAACGATGATAAGCTGCGTAGTAAATCCGTCTGGGATCTCAAACAAAACGTTTAATGCGTAGCTCACCTGTAGACCAAGGAAACCAATCGGACCGATAGTCCCTGCCGCAACAGCAACAATACAACAAGCATCAATCAACGCGCCGGTGTGTCCCGTTAATACCCGTTTACCAAACACAGGATAAAGTAGGATACGCGGTTTTAGCGGTAAGCCTTTATCATAATGCAGGTGCATTACTACGATAGAAGTAAGACTACCGACAATAGCCCAAGCCAGAAAACCCCAATGCATAAACGATTGTGATAAAGCATTAACAGCCGTTTGTTGAATGTTTTCTTGAGCACCATACAGAGGTGGCGGGTTAACAAAATGTGCTATCGGCTCAGCAGCAGCCCAGAACACACCACCACCAGCAAGTAATGTACAAAAGATAATAGCCATCCAACGAAAGCCATCCATTTCAGGTTTAGGTAATGCACCTAAAACAACTTTACCTGTACGACCAGCGGCTAACGCGATGCCAATCAAAAAAGTTAATAGCAACAATACCTGCCAATAAGGACCGAAGACTGTAACAGCCCATGAGAATCCCGTATTAACAAGACTTGATAACAATGCTTCATCGTATAGTGCTAATAGTACAAACAAGGCAAGAAAACTGCCGCTGTACCAAAAAGCGGGATTACTAAAACCCAATTTATCCGCTGTAGAATTACTATCACTTACTTCGCTATTATTTGATGAGCTTACGGTATTACTACCATCACTATCTAAGCTCGCCGCTTTCGCGATTTTGGTTAAATCTGACATGCTCTGACTCCAGAGGTATGCTTTGCAACTGCAAAGGTGTGTTTACGTCAGTCCTCTCGATTTATAATAATGGACTGACGTTCTATGTGTCGTAACGACTTACGAAATAGGCTCTAATCCTTGCTTTAAAAAGTTAAACCAATTTTCGCCTAATACTTGCCCCGCTTCAGATTCTGAAAATCCGTAGCGCATTAATCCGTTATAAATATTCTCCATACCTGCGCTGCCGCAGAACCAAGGCAATGAATCAGGCCACCCTGAATTGTTTGCTGAACCTTCACCGTAATCCATCGCTTTAGACCAGCGACCATTACGCATCCATTCCAATACAGCTTGCGGTTGGTTAAGACACAAGTCACTACCAATCCCCAAGTGTTCAACCCCTATCATATCTGCCGTTTTAGCAACCATCTGACAAAAATCATCTAAGCTGCATTGACTGCCATTAGGTAAGTGAAATGGGTATAAACTGAACCCTAATAATCCGCCGCGTGCTGCTAATGACTTAATCACCGTATCCGACTTGTTACGTAACGCTTCAAACGCAAACGTCGGGTTAGCATGACTAATACAAATAGGGCGAGATGATAAATCAATCGCTTCAAGTGTAGATCGCTCTGCACTATGTGACATATCGATGATCATGCCAACACGATTCATCTCAGCAATTGCTTGCTTACCAAAACGGGTAATACCATTATCATTTTTCTCATAACACCCGGTTGCCAATAGGCTTTGGTTGTTATAAGTCAGCTGCATAATAAGTAAACCTTGCTGACGCATTACTTCAATTAAACCGATTTCATCATCAATCGATGAGCAATTTTGTGCGCCAAAGAAAACCCCCACTTTACCGAGAGCTTTGGCCTTTTCGATATCAGCAACAGAGTGAATCGGCATGATCAAGTCCGCATTTTGTTCAAACCTTAAATTCCATTCAGCAAAACGGCTCAACGTTTCACGCGCAGTCTCGTGATAAACAATCGTTGCGTGCACAGCGGTAATGCCACTGTTTTTCAATGTCTGGAAGTACTCTCGATCCCAATTGCAATACTGCAATCCATCAATCACAATCCTTTGGCTATACATACAGACTCCTAATTATTCACCTGACTTTCATTCATTTAGCTATGCTCTAGCTCGATTTAAGACCAGCTAAAGCACAGCTTTAAAAACCGCTTAATAAGCGCGTTGATAAGCAGTTTTCACCACGGTATAGAATTCTTTTGCATACTGGCCTTGTTCACGAGGGCCAAAGCTTGATTCTTTACGGCCACCAAACGGCACATGGTAATCGGTACCTGCGGTTGGCAAGTTAACCATCACACAACCTGTTTGTGCTTGCTGTTTAAACAATGCGCTTGTACGTAGACTTTGAGTGATGATGCCACTGGTTAAACCAAAGCGAGTATCGTTTGTTGTGGCTATCGCTTCCTCTAAATCAGCAACACGAATAACACTCGCCATCGGCGCAAATACTTCTTCTTGGTTCACCGACCAATCATTTTTAGTATTAATAAACAGTGTAGGCGACATGTAGAAACCTTCATGTTCTAAGTTTAAACGTTCACCACCAAATGCCAGTTCACCACCGCTTTGACGTGCTGTATCAATCCAATCGAAGTTCGCATCTAACTGCTTACCATCCACAACAGGGCCCATAAATACGCCATCTTTCAAGGCATGTCCCACTTTGAGTTCGCTCATACGCTTAATCAGTGCTTCAACATACGCATCATGAATACCATCCATCACGACGAGGCGAGAAGATGCGGTACATTTTTGCCCTGCGCCCGAGAATGACCCCGCGATAGTCGCTTCAACGGCGATATTAATGTCGGCATCATCAGCAACGATTAATGCATTTTTACTGCCCATTTCTAATTGGCAACGCACAAAATTGGGTGCGGTTGCAGCTGCGATCTTACGACCTGTATCTACTGAGCCCGTAAAACTAACGCCATTAACTTCAGTTGAATTAATTAGTACATTACCCACTTCCGAACCACTACCAAGCACAAGGTTAAACGTACCTGCTGGTAGGCCTTGACGGTGAATAATTTCAGTTAATGCTACCGCACTTGCTGGTGTTAGATTTGCAGGTTTCCAGATAACACTGTTACCAAACGCTAAAGCAGGTGCAATCTTCCATGCTGCAGTCGCAGTAGGGAAATTCCACGGAGAGATAATGGCTACAACACCCACAGCTTCACGTGTTACTTCAACTGACACACCAGGTCTAACAGAGGCTGCGCTATCGCCAATTTGACGTAGTACTTCTGCTGCAAAATACTGGAAGAATTGACCCGCACGATAAATCTCGCCACGGCCTTCTAAGAAGGGTTTACCCTCTTCACTTGATAGTAAGCGACCCAGCTCATCACAACGTGCGATCAACTCATCACCAATGCCTTGTAGCACAGCTTGCTTTCGTTCTAGTGGCGTCTTTTCCCATATTGGCTGTGCATGTTTTGCAGCCGAAATAGCCTGATGAACTTGCGCCGTATTAGCTTGGGCGAAGTTACCTAAATTTTGGCTGATATCAGACGGGTTGATATTAGCAATAGTGCTTACACCTGATTGCCATTCGCCGCCAATATAAAGTGAGTTTTCTGCTTGCCATTCACCACCGATATGAAGTGAGTGCTGTGTTTTAGTTGTCATACGACTTTCCTTGTTGTTCTTTATTGCTACTCAGACTGGTAACAAATAGGCGATACGTTAAGTTAAATTGATTCGTTAAAATAGATCATATTCGTTAGTATAGTTCGGGTTTATAGCGTTATAAATATTGGTTTTATGTTGCTTTTGTTTAAGTTAAAAATGTGCTAGTTATTCACTGACAGCAGCGTAGACAACAAACTCAACGAGCATTTCTTCACGTGCAAGTCCTGCGACGACCATGGCAGCGCGATTTGGGTAAGGCGCATCAAAGTATTCTGCATATACTTGATTAACGGTGGCGAGATATTCACGGTCAGTGACATAGATTAAGACTTGCAGTACTGAATTAAGAGATTCGCCGGCACATTCTAATGTGTGAGCTAGATTGTCAAAGGTTTGGCGAGTTTGTGCTTCAATGCCACCCGCAACAACAGCGCCTGTTTGATCAATCGGGATCTGCGCAGTATATAAAGTGCCATTATTTACAATCGCCCATTCGAGTGGCGCTTTAGACGCAAATAATTCAGTTTTTACAGGGTAGCTTTGAGTTGTCATGTTTACATCCATTTTGTAACAGC
>Ga0138401_1087575_pt1 | contig 7923 bp, 7 predicted proteins | sample KNI3SL6_AmetaT_FD_101528 | JGI IMG/M metagenome (GOLD analysis project Ga0138401, IMG submission 101528) | Marine microbial communities from Southern Atlantic Ocean transect - KN I3 S16 L6_A metaT (Metagenome Metatranscriptome) (version 2)... | ecosystem: Environmental > Aquatic > Marine > Oceanic... | reverse complement strand
TTCTACCATGATCTGGCTAAAACCAGTATCGTTAAAACGAGCCATCATGCTAGCTAGATTTTCAGTTTTTAGATCTGCACACATTTCATCCATTAATACATCTGGCAGCACAACAGCAAATGGAGAATCACCAATAATTGGTTTTGCACACATCACCGCATGGCCGAGCCCCTTGGCTACACCTTGACGAATGTGCATGATCGTAACGCCTTTCGGGCAGATTGCTTGCACGTCTTCAAGTAACTGACGTTTAACACGCTTTTCAAGGGTTGATTCCAATTCAAATGACGTATCGAAGTGGTTTTCAATGGCATTTTTCGACGCATGCGTCACTAATACAACCTCGGTAATACCGGCCATAGCGCATTCATTCACAATGTATTGAATTAACGGTTTGTCTACTACTGGCAGCATTTCTTTTGGGATGGCTTTGGTGGCTGGTAGCATGCGCGTGCCTAGACCCGCAACCGGGATCACTGCTTTCGTTATTCCATTATTTATTATCTTATTCATTTACTGACCCATACCAAATATAACAACCGTAACCGTTTTAATTAAAATTTTAATATCATTTGTAAATGTATGATGTTTAATATAATACATATCATATTTATGCTTCCAGATCGCGTCTTCGGTTGAAGCACCATATGGATAACTAACTTGTGCCAAACCAGTTACACCAGGTTTAACTGCATGCCTAAAACGATAAAAAGGGATTTCTTTTTCTAGTTCAGTAATAAAAACTTCACGTTCAGGCCTTGGGCCTACAATTGACATTTCACTTTTAAATATATTAATGATTTGTGGCAATTCATCAATACGAGTTTTACGAATGAATTTACCCACTTTAGTTACGCGTGCATCATTTTTAGATGCCCACTGCGCACCATTTCTCTCTGCATCATTTCGCATAGAGCGAAATTTATAAACAAAAAACTCTTTGTTAAACTGACCAGTTCTCTTCTGTTTGTAAAATACAGAACCTGGACTTTCCAGTTTAATCGCTATAGCTGCGATTAAAGCAATAGGCCAAGTAATCATAAATAAGATAACAGCACAAATAATATCTAAAATACGTTTATTCATTTGTTTTGATTTTTTAGATAAAATCGAAAATGATTTTTGATGTAGGAAATAACCTGAGTGTAATAATTCAACTTCAGTATATTTTAGAATACTATCAAGATAGCTAACTAAAGGTTCGACAAGTGCACCATATTTTATTGCTTGAACTAAATAAAGCTGATTACTTTCCAGTAATTCTGATGATTTATAATGACAAAATATTTTATTCTTATAATCATTAATACTATAGTCATTAATTATGCCTTTAAATGAGTGTTTCTCACATAGACTCTGTACAATTTCAGTTTCACCTTCAGGGCAGTAAATGTAGATGGTATTTTGATCTGAAGTATTCACAATAAGAATATCCTTATTAAATTAATTTTAGTTCATAGACATATAAATTAAAAAACTAATCACTGCCAAATAAATCTCGCGTACAAACCTTATTTACAACATTCTCTAAATCAGAAGACATCCAGTTAGATACGATCACATCAGAGACAGTTTTGAATTCATTTAAATTTTTAATTACTTTAGAGTGAAAGAATTCTCCTTCATTAAGCACTGGTTCATAAATAACAACTGCTACACCTTTACTTTTAAACGTTTCATTATACCTTGAATACTTGATGTTCTAAAATCATCAGATCCAGACTTCATAATTAGACGGTAAATACCAACACATTGAGGGTTACGTTTCAAAATAGAATCAGCTACAAAATCCTTACGAATTGTATTTGCATCAACAATTTCGCCGATAGTATTATTCGGTACATCAGCATAATTAGCGCGTAATTGCTTAGTATCTTTTGGTAGACAATAACCACCATAACCAAATGAAGGATTGTTATAATAAGAACCAATTCTAGGATCTAAACTTACACCTTCAATAATTTTCTTAGTATTCAAATTATGTGATTCAGCGAATTAATCTAATCCATTAAAATAAGCAACTCGCATTGCAAGATAAGTATTAGAAAATAATTTAACAGGTACTGTTGATTTTATAACCATCACGGCATTTCATTTATAGACATGACATCTTTAATCACAGCTTCAACCGATGATGTATCAAATAGTTATCTTCAACATCGTAATCAGTTGGAGTGGCTATAATAACAAAATCAGCATCAGAATAAGCAATTTTCTTATCCAAGGTTGCAGTAAAATCTATCGATTTATTTAATAAGAAATCTTCAATTTCAACATCTGATATTGGTGATATTTTTTATTTAACATGTTGATTTTATCCTCGATAATATCAACAGCCATAACTTTATTATACTGAGAAAACAGCATTGCATTAGACAAACCTGCATAGCCTGTACCAGCGATAGCTATTTTAACTTTAAGTCCAAATTTCGATAATTAATATTATTTCATTACACCATTGATAGCATAATGAACGAAAAAATACATTGAAGAAATAAAACCTGATTTTTAACTTCTCTATAAAGTCGCCATTGATATTTCAACACACCTAATTTATTTGATGACAGTGACGTTCCACCAACACGGTACTTAGCCAAAGAAAATTTTAATCCTTGAGCCACATTTCCATCTCTTAATATTTCAAGCCATAAGCCTAGATCTTGACGTTTCCCTATATTTGGCATAAAGACTTTTCCAAGTAACTCTTTATTATAAATAGCCGTGAGGCAACCTATTTTATTACTTTTCAGTAAATCTCCATCGAGATCTATTGCATCATAAGCCGAATACGATAAAGATAAAGATAAAGATAAATTCTCAGACTCCATAAATTCAATCTGCTTTTCTAATTTATCTTCATTCCATAAGTCATCAGCATCTAAGAAAGCAATATATTTCCCCTTCGCTAATAGCGCTATTACGAGTAACAGCAGGGCTAGCATTCCAAGTCAGCTTAATTAATTTAATTCTAGAATCGTCTAAAATTAGATGTTCAAGGAAGCTAAAATCAAAATTAGGTGAGCAATCATCAATAATAATTTTACATATTTTACATATTTTACATATTTTACATATTTTACACTCTTTTAGAAATCGCATTATATATATAAACTAAAAAATAATAACTTCGCTTAAAAAAGCCAATCCCCGTTTGTTGCCTCAAAATATTGTAATGCCACGCTGCGGCCTTAATTTTGTTAGAGGATAATGAGTCAGATAATACTCTATAATGAGCTAGAGGTTTATTGATACCTATTGAATGGGTTTGCCTAAGTATCTTTAGCCACATGTCATAATCCTCATGTCCAACGTTACTTTGCATAACAACATCAACGTTAGAACGGTCATAAATACCAGTTAAATTTGGAATTCTATTTGACTTGAGTTGGTCTTGATAAGTGACTATATCCATGACATTAACATTGTTAAGATGTTCACTATCTTTATCAACCCTAATATATGAACAATGAGACGCATAGTAACCTTTTAAACTCATGATGCTAATCTGGCTTGACAATTTATTTGGCAACCATAAATCATCACTGTCCAAAAAGGCAATATACTTTCCAGTCGCTTTTTCTATAGCAATATTTCTCGCATAATATGCGCCACCAATTGAAGATGTATTATCAAGCAATACGATCCTACAGTCCTTTCGTTCAAAATTTTTGACTATATCTCGGGTGCCATCCGTCGATCTATCATTTACAACTATTAATTCCCAATCATTATACACCTGACTTATGACAGACTCTATGCTTTGAGATATATATTTACTGGCATTATGCGCTGGCATTATAATCGAAACTTTTTTATTATTTTTCATTTTAGCTCTTTTTCAGAAATACTACATTCAAAATAAGGTTCTCATACAGGAAAACCGTATGAACATGAACATTACCTTCAAATAAGGCTAATAAAAACCTTACTTAGGTAGCTTTCGTCCATTGACCACAGAAAACTCATGAACATTCCCTTGAATGAAAGCTAGCCAGAACCTTCAAGAGGTATTCAGAATTAATCTAACACATTGGTCTTTTGTGTTTAATACTCACTTCAAAGTCGTTTTACTCTTCTGCATATTTAAACACATCAACAAAAATTATCATTCTAGTCAACAAACCCTATCCAAATAAGGTATTTTTTTTATGATGTAAGTTGCAAAACCAGATAAAAAAATGACAACTAGACTAACACCAGGCACTGACAACATAGGATGTAAATTAGTCACACCAAAGCCAAGAAAATTGATAGCCTCAAGAAAAACTGGGTGTATTAAATAAACACCAAAGGTTAAAGAAGACAAAGACGAAACTAAGCGTGATTGCCTGAATTTAAAATTATTGAAAATATAAAAAACGCTAACAGACATAGGGATTACAGTTATACTTAAAAAACCATAAAAATACATCTGCCCCACAGAAATAGACATGAATGAGGTAATGTAAAATCCAACCATTGTTAATAAACCAGAGAGAGTAAACAGTACGTAAGCATATCTAATTTTTATGTTAGATTTAAAGTTATTTATATAATAACCAAAGATGAAATAGGGAAGGTAGTAGATAAATGTAGTAATAAACAAGTCAGTACTGCTTGAAAAGAAACTAGTGTATATATAAGTTAGTGACGACATTAAAAACAAAATACTAATAATAAATAATAACTCTTTATCATTTAGCCCACAAATAGCTCTACTAATAAAAGGAGAAAATAAATAAAGACCTGCAATCATATATAGGTACCACATATGATAATGTGGTGTGCCAGTGGTTAACTTTTCAAAAATATCACTACTGATAATTTCATAACCAAGAACTTGACCTTTTAGAACATACCAAAGTAAATAGAATACAGTCCAAAAAACCAAAGGAATTAATATTTTTTTCACTCGCTTTCTATAAAAAGATGATATGTTACCAGCCTTATTTTCATCTAATAATAAAGCACCGCTCACCATAACAAAAACAGGAACACACCACCGAGAAAATGCATCATAAAAATTCCCAACCCACCAAAACTCCGTTCCAACATCATTTAATAAAACAACACCCATTGACACATGAATTAATATAACAGCAAATATTGAAAAAACTCTAGAATAATCTAACCAAATCATAAGCGCTACTTTCTAACTCCCTTAAAAACGACATAATAAATATAAAGCAATACGTATTTTTTAAAACCCATAACGCCAAAGAGTAAGGGATATTTTAAAATATTTAATACCATAAAAATCCATCTACCTTTTTTATATATGTATAAAAAACATTATCAAATTTTCTGGGCGAATTATCACTCAGAACAATAATAAGGGAGGAGAAAGATAACTTAATATTTCTAGTTTTTGCAAGTAAATATAAAAACCTAACGACTAAACAACTAATATAGTATCTGTTTTTTAAATATCTTTTTGCCATTCGAGTTCTATTTACAAAGTAAAGTTGATTTACTAGGTCACCACTAAAACGTCCATCTGGGGACTTTTTATGACGAATTTTACAATCAGCTTTGTATTTTATACTATAACCATTTGCAATTAAACGAAACGCAACATCTATTTCTTCGAAGCCATACAAGCCAAAATCATCAGCAAAGTTACCAACTTCTCTAACAGAAGAAACTCTAAGGGCATTACCAGCACCAATAATTAAATAGGTATCGAAATCTGATGACAAGTCAACATTTTTATTTTTATGCGGTATTTCATAACGATTGCTGTTTCCGGTTTGATACTCAGTTATATTAAATGCGATTGCACCCAATAATGGATTCGAGTTAAATTCCTTTAGCACATTAGATACTAATGAATCGAAGTCGTCTACGCAGATATCATCATCCAGTATAAGTAGAAATTGACTTGAGCAGTTATCAACAATTGCTCGCCTTCCACTTGAAACACCAAGGTTTTTTTTATAATGCAGATAGTTCAACTCAATATTCTTATAATCTTTGATGAAATCATGTATTTCATCAAAAATACACCACTCGTTGTTATTCAATAAAACCAGCTCAATTACAAATTCAGTATTAATAAAACTACTAATTGTTTCTTTTAACAAGTCAGTTCTTTGATAAGAAAGCAACCCGATTGATATGTCAATACTGCTCATGAATAAAGTCCCATGTTTTTTTAGTTGATGATTTTATTGAAAATTTTTGTTGGTAAACGTCAAAAGCTTTGACCGCTAAGGTATCAAAATAATCAGGATTAGTTAGATATAGACGCATATATTCAGTTAACTTTTCCTCATCATTCGGAGGCATCAAATAGCCTGAAGTCATATGCTCTAACATTTCAGGCACCCCTCCCACCGAAGTCGCAATTATAGGAACAAAACAAGACATCGCTTCAGATATAACCGTAGGCAAAGCCTCCATATCTGATGGGGAAACCATACAATCAATCTTTGAAAAGAATATCGATGGCGATACATGTCCAATAAAGTGAACTTCGTTTTCAACATTGAGTTCATAGGTCATTGTTTTAAGGAGATGTAACTGCTCTCCTTCGCCTGCAATAACTAACTTGAAGTTAAATCCATTTTTTTTCAAACTAGAAACAGCTCTTAAAAGCATCTCATTTCCTTTACCTGGGCAGAGTCGTGAAATCCTGCCAAATACTATGCCTTTCTCTCTTTCTCTTTCTCTTTTTAAATCAATTTGTGGAATTCCGTTATATATTTTTTTCAATCGACAATCAAAAAGATTTCGATATTCAACAGATTTTTTAGCTTCTTCAGTAATAACGATTATTTTATCTACATATTTAAAAAAACCCCATGAAATAACACTTCGAATAAGTCTCTTAATATTACTTAGTGGTCTTTCTTTTAACCAGTATTCATTACTATGACAAATGGTTATTTTATCGGCGGTTGGTGCATAAATATACCTACTCATGGCGCCAGATTCAGGAAGTCCATTAAGGAAAACAATATCCGGCTTCACTCTTGATATTTCCAAGTTTATTTTCATTAATCCTAAAAACATTTCAATGCCAAAACTAGGGCTAGTTCTCAACATTTTCACATCACAATTCAACTCACTCAGTAACTCAAATAACTCAGGACAAGCAGTTAAGACTTTAAAATCATAATTTTTATAGTCAATCGACTCCTTAATAAAATTAAAGATATATGATTCACCACCACCAAACGTCTTAGATGGAACATAGAATAATACTTTCATCAATTATACCCGAGTCAGTGTTTTAGAAAACTTCAAAGAAATTAGAACGAAGGTTGCAAACCAAAAAACAGGTTGCATGTAGTCAAATTTAAACATTGAGCAACACATCAAAATAAGAAATATAGTAAAACTTGGAGACAAATACCAAATAGATAATAATAATATCGTTGTACCAATTAACCCAAACGAAAATAGAATGTTAATAATCAAACCAGAATCTCTTACGTGGGAACTATTCAATAATACATTACTGAACTGCACTGGATGATTGAAAATTTGAACTCCATTACCAAAAAGCAAGTCATAAATATTAGCATTAAAAAAATAATCTAATATGACCATTCTGTAGCCGATTGCATCATAGTCTACAGCTTCTTCTAATCGCCAAGTAATAACGAAAATGGTAATAACTCCGATGGTTAAAGAAAATATCAAAGCCCCAAAATAAACCTTCATTCGTCCGTTTCGCTTAGCTATTGACAGTAACGAAACTACTACAAGCGCAGTAGTTATACCAATTGAAGCAAAAGATAAGGTAAGTAATGTAAATAGCTGGCTAACTATAAAAAACCTGTCTGGAAAACCTTTATAAAGTAAATAGACCACATTCAAATATGTAATCACAGCGGCAGCATTAGATGGTTCAATTGAAAAACCAGTGCTTCTTGGTATATTTAAAAATGACAATGAATGACTCTCATAACGACTTTCATGTGAAAATAACGAAACAAG
>Ga0138401_1073084_pt1 | contig 8267 bp, 8 predicted proteins | sample KNI3SL6_AmetaT_FD_101528 | JGI IMG/M metagenome (GOLD analysis project Ga0138401, IMG submission 101528) | Marine microbial communities from Southern Atlantic Ocean transect - KN I3 S16 L6_A metaT (Metagenome Metatranscriptome) (version 2)... | ecosystem: Environmental > Aquatic > Marine > Oceanic... | reverse complement strand
GCTGTGTATCCGAACTCGATCCCCCTTGTATCATAAGGAGAAAATTCATATGAAGATTGATACGAAGTCCAATCAATACCATTTGTATATGAAAGAGTTAAAAAAAATGAAAGGCTAAAAAATAATATGATAAACAGGTAACGGTCAGCTTTAATAAAAAGAAGTGCTACAAGATAACCATACATTGCAATATATGGAGTCATATGAATTCACTATATATTATAAAAATAAATCATAATTAACGACGGCATAAAAATATATGATAAGAAACAGCAACAAAATCTCGTTGAGGAAAACCATATCTAAGACTTTTTATCAACCAACGAATTGACAAAAGCAAGTTATTTTTAGAATACGATCTCGCTAACGCCAAGCAATGCTTATACTTAATGTGATGTTGTTGTTTTATATTAAAAAATTCAAAATAACTTTTTTGAATTTCATAAATTGCATTCAACCCACCTAACTGTTTTTCATTAGATTTGTTCCCATCAAAAATACTACCTTCATTATGGATATTAACTTTAACTAAGGAATCACACATCGATTGAAATGAATACCCTGCTTCAATTAATTTAACACTCAAGTACCACTCTTGACCTTTAGCTATGATAGGAAACCCTCCATTCTTGACTAATATTTCTTTAGGAATAAAGAATGTAGGTGTACCAAGAATCTTTTCTGAAACCGCAGAAAAGAGCAAATGATCATATTCAACAGAAGATTTTGTAGTTCGAACTATTTTTCCATTTTTCGCAACATCTATTTGACCATTAATAAATCCATTATCATCCGGAAATTTATCCTGATAGAATTTTAATTGTGTCTCTAATTTAGAGACATAGTATTCATCATCATCATCGAGAAAAGTTATGTATCGACCCTCTGCATTTCTAATTCCTGTATTTCGAGCTTCAGACCCTCCTAAATTTTTTTCGTGGGCAACATAACGTACATTAGTATTATCCAAAAATTTAATTATAGATTGATAAGTAGACTCTTGGTCGAGAGAGCCCATTCCATTATCATCAACAACTATAATTTCGAAATTTTTATAGCTTTGATTTAAAATGCTTGTTAATGCTCTAGGTAGCATTTCTGAACGGGAAAAAGTAGGAACAATTACGCTTATTAAATCACTTGACACTTTTTATATCCTTGTTTTTAATATTCTTCTAATATATTTCAATCTATAGTATGCATGAAGAAAATAGAACATACTTTTTCCAATTATTTTTTTATCTAGAAAATATTTAAGGTTAGTTAACTGCGACTCATGCATTTTTTCAAGATTAGCAGTTAGTCCACTAACACCAAACCCTAGTTTACCTCCATCGTAAATAACTAATTTTTCCGGATGATAATAATAATTATAATATGAACAAACTTCGACAAAAAACCTTCCGTCTTCGCCATATCTCAATTTTTCATCAAAACCACCAATTTCATCAAACAAATATTTTTTGAAAATTATAGTTGAAGTTTGAGGGAACATTTTTAACAGAACTTCAGATGATTTAACTCGCGTTAATTTATCGAACTTTTTATAAAGTAAATTAACTGGATTATCATTAATTTCATTACCTAAAAGATCTATATGGGTTTCCTTTGAAATAATTGCATATTGAAATTCAAGTTTATGAGGCAACCATTCATCATCAGCATCTAACAACGCGATCCAATCAAATTCAGATATCTTTATACCAAAATTTCTAGCACTAGCAGCACCACCATTTTCTTTTTTGATAACTCTAACATTAATGTTAATTCCCTTCGATATATAGGATTCTACTTTCGCGTATGAAGCATCTGTTGAGCCATCATCCACGACGATCACTTCACCTATCAAATCAATTGCAGTTTGAGACGCTACCGATTCAAGAGACCGAATAATAGTTGAACTCGAATTAAACATTGGTATAATAATTGAAAATTTATATTTCTTTCTTAACAATTCTAAACTCGTTCCCAATTTCCTGTTTCCTCGTTATATAGTTTTATAATTTTAGCTGGAGCGCCAACAATGACACAACGATCAGGAAAATGTCCTCTCACCACTGAATTAGCTCCAACGATACATTGTCGACCAAGTTTTGTCCCGGCTTGAATTGCAACTCCATATCCTATAAAACAATTTTCCCCAATGAAAGTATCCTTAATAATGAATTTTTGATTCATTATGTGCTCATCTATATCAGTATAATTGTGATCGATGTTGGTAATGAAGACATTTCCTGAGATTGTTGTTTTACTTGCAATTTCAACGATGCCCTCTGCAGAGGTTATGTGAAAATTCTGACCGATAGCTACATCATCTTCTATAATTATTTTCCCACTATAATGCGATTCGAGCCTTAATCCAGGAAAAATTCGAACCTTACTACCTAACGTAGTATTTTTTGAATTTTCGATGTAAAGAGGAGGACCAATATAGCAGAGGTTTCCTATTCGATTAAATATAGCTCGATAAGCTAAAGCTCTAATCGCCCAAAAAATTTTCACAATTTTCACAATTTATACCCTTAAAATGATAATGACCCAGCTGTTTATAAAACTTATATAGCGAGGAAAAATAATATTATGAAACTATTAAGTTACAACTCCTTGAATATTAAGATAACTATGGCTCAATATATTACGGGGTTATTCATGGTTTTACTCTACAGACAAAAAAGGCCATAACTGCGTACGGCCTGAATACTATTTTCTCAGGATGATTAAGACATCACAAACGCCAGTCGCTATCAGTAACAGGCATGATATTTTTCAAATCAAAAATAAGAGTATTTTCAATACCAAACTTTTTGATTTCACTCGCGCCCATTTCAATAAATTCATCATGTGCAACTGCTATTATAATTGCATTATAGATTCCGAGCTCTGGCTCATCGACCAAATATTGAGAGCAAGAATCTTGATACTTTTCTTTATTAATCCATGGATCGTAAATTGAAATATTTGCACCAAACTCCGCCAATTTATTTACTACTTCTGGTACTTTTGAATTTCTTGTATCTGGGCAATTCTCTTTAAAAGTCGAACCTAACACCAATATCTCTGAATTCAAAATCAATTTACCCTTTAAACTAAAGGTCTTCAAAATTTGATTGAATATGTAATCAGCCATAGTGTCATTAAGTTTTCGGCCAGCCATGATCAATTCAGGCGTATAACCAATACTCTTTGACTTGTGAACTAAGTAATATGGGTCAACACCAATACAGTGCCCACCAACTAGTCCTGGTTTAAATGGTAAGAAATTCCACTTTGTACCAGCAGCTTTTAGAACCTCATTAGTATCAATATTCAATGCATGAAATAAAACTGACAATTCATTCATTAGAGCTATGTTTACATCTCTTTGGGTATTTTCGATAACTTTAGCAGCTTCAGCAACCTGTATTGAAGGAGCTAAGTATGTTCCAGCCTTAATAATTGCTTTATATAAATGGTCGACAACAATTCCACTTTCATTTGTTGAACCCGAAGTAACTTTCATTATAGAGGTTAAATCATTATTTTTGTCACCAGGATTTATTCTCTCTGGACTATAACCGCAAAAAAAATCTTTATTGAACTTCAAACCTGAATATTGCTCTAAAATGGGAACACAATCTTCTTCTGTTGCTCCAGGGTAAACTGTAGACTCAAAAATTACAATATTACCTTTTGAGAGGTGCATAGCTATTGATTTAGACGCACTTCTTAATGCCGTTAAATCTGGTGTATAATGTCCATCTACAGGCGTAGGTACTGTTACGATATAAAAATCACAATCAGCTAACTCTTTCAGCTCACCTGTTAAAGTTAATTGTTTAGCAGCAACTAAATCGTCTTTACTAGTTTCAAGGTTGGCATCAAAGCCAGTTTTTAACTCTTCAATTCTTGATGTCACCACATCAAACCCAATTGTTTTATACTTTTTCCCAAATTCAACGGCTAAAGGTAACCCAACATACCCAAGTCCAATTATCCCGATATTAATATTACCATTATCGATATCTATTACTTGTTTCATTTCAATGCCCATAAATTATTTAACGTTAATTTCAAAATCATTTTTCATAAACTACATTTCATTTATATAATAAATAGCGAGGTTAAGTTATGAATAAGCTAATACACTGTGGACTTAATTGTTTTCTATTCGCTTGTTTAATGCGACAAGCCCCAACTAAAAACGACGAAAACGCCTAACAGTAAAGAATTGCAATAATTACTCTTTCACGTTTCAACTAATTAAAACTGTTCTTTCAGGCTCTTCAGCTCTATTTCTGAAAAACAAAAGGGCAGGGTCACCGCATGAACGAATGTAGATCATACTTTTGTGTTCCCGCTCACCTAGAAAAAATATAAATCGAGAAGTTTTGGGTTTATGCATTACCTAATATGTGATTTTGATCTATTCGTGCGGTCGCCCTGCACAAAAGGGGGATCCAAACGCAGGTAAAGCAAGTCGACTAAAAACATAATTAAGATAATACTCACCACTTAATACTTGTAATTTATACTCTATATAATTACAAGTATTCAATATTTAATTTACTTCTTGAGTAACAGTCTTATCTAAATGAATTTTATAATTTTCAATCATATCTCTTAAATCTAATAATACAGACCGAGGCTTAAAATTAAATTTACTTTTAACTTCATCGATATTTGTTATTGGAAATTTTTCATTGTTATTAACAATATGCCAATTAACACTACATCCTGTTTCTTCAATCAAAACCTTAGCAATTTGCTCTGCTGAAACATTTTCCCCTGAGGCTAAATTAATAATTGTTGTATTTTTTTCATTTATATCAATTAGGCTTAATGTAGTATTAACAAGATCATGTACTGATATATAATCTTTTGAGTAATCTCTGTTTACATACATATCAACGACTCCATTATTAATGGCATTTCTTGTTATCGCGGGTAAAAACAATGGACTATTCAGTGCTAAACCATAAACATTACTAGGACGAATGATTAAGCAGTCACGTTGACTTTTTAAACACATCTCTTCTGATACTAATTTGGTTAAGTTAAACAGTCGTCTATTATCATTTGAACAAACCGTTAAATCATCCGATTCTTTACTACCATTTTGGTTCATATATACACGTGATGATGAGATATAAACCATTTTTTTAAATGTAGACTTTCGTAATAATTCACTTAATAATAATGTATTTGCATTTAATACGTTAAAAGGATTTTTTTGGCAATCGCCATATCCAGCACAGTAAATCACGATACCTAAATTTTTTTCAAAAATAGATTCATCACCTCTTTCGGGTAAACAGACCTCATGTCCCTTATTTTTTAATTGATGAACAAATTCTGAACCAATAAATCCCTTCCCACCAAAAACAGTATATAAACTCATTAATCCCAACCTTCTACTAATTTATCTCTAATTTCACAAAACTTAGGTTGCGATAGATCTTTACCTGATAATTCAGGATTTGTAATGGGCCATTCAATACCAATATCGCTATCATTCCAAATTAAACCTGACTCGTCATTAGGATCATAGTAATCAGTGCATTTATACTGGAAATCAGCAGTGTCAGTCAACACACAAAAACCGTGAGCAAAACCAGGAGGTACATAAAATTGTAATTTATTCTCGCCTGACAAAATAACTGACTCATATTGTCCAAATGTATTTGAGTTTGGTCTTAGGTCTACAGCTACATCAAATACCTCTCCATCGGTAACAGTAACTAACTTCCCTTGCGGCTTTGTTTTCTGAAAATGAAGCCCTCTTAAAACATCTTTAGTCGAACGAGAACGGTTATCTTGAACAAAGTCAAGCTCAATACCAGCGATTGCCTTATATCGTTCAGATTGATATGTTTCCATAAAAAAACCACGCTCATCACCAAATATTTTAGGTTCAATAATAATGCAATCTTTTAATTTTGTTCGAATAACTTTCATTATTTATTAACCTTTAATGAATTGTTCAATACCTTATTATTTAATAACGATATTAAATATTGGCCATACTCATTTTTCGCCATAGGTAAAGCAAGCTCACTAAGTTGAGTATCTGTTAACCAACCTTGAGACCATGAAATTTCTTCTAAGCATGCAACCTTAAGCCCTTGAATATTCTCAATAGTTTGAACAAATGATGACGCTTCATGCAAACTTTCATGAGTACCTGTATCTAACCACGCGAAGCCCCGCCCTAGTAACTCAACATTCAAAGACTCATTCTCAAGATACATTTGGTTAATGCTTGTGATTTCTAACTCACCTCGACTTGAAGGTTTAACTTCTTTTGCAAATTCAACAACTCGACTATCATAAAAATATAATCCCGTCACTGCCCAATTTGATTTTGCCGTTAATGGTTTTTCTTCTAACGAAACAGCTTTAAAATTAGGATCAAACTCCACAACACCAAAGCGTTCGGGGTCTTTGACATGATAGCCAAATACCGTCGCACCATGTTTTTGTTCAGATGCTTTACGCAATATTTTAGAGAACGCTTGGCCATAAAATATATTGTCGCCTAGGACTAGACAACAGCTGTCACCATCAATAAATTGTTCACCAATAATAAATGCTTGAGCTAGACCATCTGGCGATGGCTGAATTGCATATTCTAAATTAATACCCAAATCCGAGCCGTCTCCTAAAAGGCGCTTGAAACTTTCATTATCTTCGGGTGTTGTAATAATTAAAATATCTTTAATACCAGCAAGCATAAGCGTTGATAAAGGGTAATAAATCATGGGTTTATCATAAACGGGTAATAGCTGTTTTGATACACCGCGTGTAATTGGATATAATCTAGTACCAGAGCCACCGGCTAAAACAATACCTTTCATTATTTATTTCCTTTTAAATCAGTGCCTAAACGCTCTATACTATACGAACCATCTAACACGCTACGCCACCATTTTTTGTTTTTCAAATACCATTCGACAGTAGTTCTCATACCAGATTCAAATGTTTCCTCAGGTGTCCAACCAAGTTCACGCTCAATCTTTGACGCATCAATTGCGTAACGAACATCATGCCCAGGGCGGTCTGTTACGTAAGTAGTTAAATCTTGATAATTAGTTATACCATGAGGTTTATTTGGTACTAACTCTTCAAGTAAAGTGCAAATGGTTTTCACAACATCAATGTTTGCTTTCTCGTTATGACCACCAATATTGTAGGTTTCACCGACCTCACCTTCAGTCACCACTTTATATAAAGCACGGGCATGATCTTCAACAAATAACCAGTCACGGATCTGCATGCCATTACCATAAACAGGCAGAGGTTTCCCCTCTACTGCATTTAAAATAACTAATGGGATCAGTTTCTCAGGAAAATGGTAAGGGCCGTAGTTATTAGAGCAATTAGTTACCAAAGTTGGTAGGCCATAGGTTCGCTGCCAAGCGCGAACTAAATGATCACTTGATGCTTTTGATGCTGAATAAGGGCTACTGGGCTCATATGACGTTGTTTCGGTAAATAAGTCATCAGTTCCTTCTAAATCACCGTAGACTTCATCAGTAGAGATATGGTGGAAGCGAAATGCATCCTTACGAATTTTTTCAAGCTTATTCCAGTAAGAGCGTGTCGCTTCCAGTAACGTATACGTACCAACAATGTTGGTTTCAATAAATGCTGCGGGACCATCAATTGAACGGTCTACATGCGACTCTGCTGCCAAGTGCATGACGGCATCAGGCTGATATTCCGAAAATACTCTGTCAAGATCTTCACGGCTGCAAATATCGACTTGTTCAAACGCGTAGCGATCACTGTCTTTAATATCAACTAATGACTCTAAGTTGCCAGCATAGGTTAACTTATCTACATTGATGATACTGTCGTTGGTATTTTTGATAACATGACGAATAACAGCTGAACCGATAAAACCAGCACCGCCAGTAACGAGGATTTTCATACTTTTCTCTTGTATTAAATTCTAAAATTAACTCACGAAAGCGAGTATATAAATGAAGGTTAACTGATATTATTCATGTTTATATCTCAGCGATGTTTATACCACTGAGACATACTTTATCTATTTTGAGACATTCCATGTCGGGCAATCACTTGTACAGCCTAGAGATTACGGGTTTTTAGTAACAGGCCCCAATAGGTCCTGTTATAATGAAAAACTAAGACTTATCACTTTCATAGCTATAGTTATAATAACCATAGCCATAAGACGCACTCGCCTTCTTCTCAACCGCATTCAGAATAAAGCCTTTCACTTCAATTCCCGCCATTTCAAAGCGGTGACGTGCGACTTCAATTTC
>Ga0138401_1042732_pt1 | contig 8404 bp, 4 predicted proteins | sample KNI3SL6_AmetaT_FD_101528 | JGI IMG/M metagenome (GOLD analysis project Ga0138401, IMG submission 101528) | Marine microbial communities from Southern Atlantic Ocean transect - KN I3 S16 L6_A metaT (Metagenome Metatranscriptome) (version 2)... | ecosystem: Environmental > Aquatic > Marine > Oceanic... | reverse complement strand
CTACCGTAGCCTACAAAGGAAGCTAATCATGCATCCTCAACAAATTCAGCTGTATCGGTTCGCCGTTATAGCACTATTTAGTTTGTTCACTTAGGAGTGAGAGATGAGTAACGCGTTTGCAAATCTACAGAAAGTAGGTAAGTCGTTAATGTTACCAGTATCGGTATTACCGGTTGCGGGTATTTTATTAGGTGTTGGTGCAGCCAAGTTTAGTTGGATGCCTGAAATCTTGTCTAGCATCATGGAACAAGCTGGTGGTTCTGTATTTGGCCAAATGGCGTTGCTATTCGCTATTGGTGTTGCACTTGGTTTTACTAAAAATGACGGTGTAGCTGGTTTAGCGGCTATTGTTGGCTACGGTATTATGACGGCAACGCTAGGTGTAATGGCTGGCGTAATGGGCGTTGAGAGCATCGATACTGGTGTACTTGGTGGTATCCTTGTCGGTGGTTTAGCTGGCTGGGTATTTAACCGCTTCTATACTATTCGTCTACCTGAATACTTAGGTTTCTTTGCGGGTAAACGTGCAGTACCAATTATTACTGGTTTTGCTGCAATCTTATTAGGTCTTGTCCTATCAGTTGTTTGGCCTCCTGTTGGCGGCGCTATCTCGGCATTCTCTGATTGGGCTGCTTATCAAAATCCTGCAATGGCATTTGGTATCTACGGCGTTGTCGAACGTGCATTGATCCCATTTGGTTTACACCATATCTGGAACGTACCTTTCTTCTTTGAAGCGGGCGCATATTGTAAAGCGGTTGATGGTTCGGCTATCACTGCAGCGACTCAAACAATCTGTACTGCTGCCAATGGCGAATGGTTTACGGGTGAAATCTCACGTTATGTAGCTGGTGACCCTACTGCCGGAAACATGGCTGGTGGTTACATGTTTAAAATGTTTGGTCTACCTGCTGCTGCTATCGCAATTGCTCACTCAGCTAAACCTGAAAACCGCGCTAAAGTAATGGGTATCATGGCATCAGCTGCGTTAACTTCATTCCTAACGGGTATTACTGAACCAATTGAATTTGCATTCCTATTCGTTGCTCCAGTACTTTATGTTATCCACGCTTTATTAGCGGGTTCTGCTTTCGTAGTGATGATTCTACTAGGCATTAAACACGGTACTACGTTCTCACACGGTTTCATTGATTTCACTGTATTGTTCAGCCAATCAACGAACGGTATTTGGTTACCAGTTGTTGGTCTTGTTTACGCTGCAATCTACTACACTGTATTCCGCGTAGTGATTAAGATGCTAGACCTTAAAACTCCGGGTCGTGAAGATGAATCTGAAGACGTTGCTGCAGCTCCTGTATCAACTGACGCAATGGCGGCTGAATTAGTTGCTGCATTCGGTGGTAAAGACAACATCACTAACTTAGACGCTTGTATCACTCGTCTACGTGTAAGTGTTAACTCTATTGATGACGTTGACCAAGAGAAACTGAAAGCTCTCGGCGCTCGTGCTGTCGTAGTTGTAGGCTCTGGTATCCAAGCAATTTTTGGTACTAAATCTGATAATCTACGTACTGATATGGAACAATATATCAATACGCTATAACTAAAAATGCAGTCTGTTTTAGGCTGCTGAGATAAAAATGGCATCAATAATGATGCCATTTTTTTTACACTATGATTCTGAACTTCTTCTGCTCTGTATTTACCATCCTTGAAAGACACAAAATATTCAACTCTAGATAGAGCTGGCCATAATGCACTCCCGATTAAAAGGTGTTTCATGTTAAAAAATATGTCACTCAAAAATAAACTCGCGCTATCAGCTAGTCTGGCCATTATATTGGGCGGAATACTGGTTGCTTCAGTATCATTTTGGTCTTCGTTACAACGCTTGGATGTTGATATCGCAGAGCGATTAAAAGGTTCTTCGGCATCGTATAATAAGTATGTTGCCGATTGGATTGAATCTAAAGGCGTCATCCTAGGCTCGCTATCTAATGATATTGGTCCGGCAACACTGGAAAAACATTTACAACAAATGTCAGTATCGGGTGGGTTTGACAATGTATTCGCTGCTTTTTCTGACGGTAGTCAAAAGAATGCGAATGGGGTCATATTACCGGTAGGTAATGATGATCCAAGAAAATGGGGGTGGTACATTAATGCTAAAGCGGATCCTTCCAAAGTATTTATGGACAACCCTACTGTTGCCGCGGCTACCGGAGCAAATGTGGTTTCGTTAGGTCATTTACATCAGCTGCAAGGGCAGCCTGTGGTTATTGGTGCTGATGTTGAAATTAATGATATTTTACAGAGCATGGCAGCCGTGATACTACCTGGCGATGGCTATATGTTTATTGGTAATCAGCAAGGTACTATCTTTGCTCACCAGGATATAAATTTATTAAATAAACAGATCTCTTCGTTAGGGCTCGATTTTGGTGCTATTAAGTTGCATTTAGCTAACCCGAAAATTGAGAAGGTAATGATAAATGGGGTCGAAAATATTGTTTATGCCGAATCGATTGTAGGCAGTGAACTATTTATTGTTATTGTCGTTAATGATGCTTCCACAGTTGCGCCATTGTATTCGGCAATATGGAGTCAGGTTATCGCCACAACGCTTGTTGTTATTGTATGCACATTTTTATTCAACTTGTTGTGTAATATGCTGTTTCAACCTTTGTTAAGAGTATCGGATGCGTTAGCGTTAATCGCACAGGGTGGTGGAGACCTGACCCAGCGTATTGAACTTCATGCTAATGATGAAGTTGGAAAATTAGCCGATAGCTTTAATTTGTTTGTTAGCAGTCAGCAGCAGTTGATTCTGCATATTCGAACGCAATCGGAAACCTTGACGAGTGAATCCATTGAGGGCGAACGACAGGCTAACCAATCTGTTGGTGATCTGAATCATCAACAACAAGAAATTGAGATGGTTGCGACGGCCGTGACTGAAATGGCTTCTGCAACCCAAGAGATTGCCTCTCATGCGGAGCAAACCGCCAGCGCAGCGCAAGATTCAACAGGTAGCACTGAACAAGGCCGACAGTAGGTATTGAATTCCAAAAAATCGATCAATAATTTAGCCGCTGAAGTGGCTGACGCCTCGAAAGTGATTGGCGATTTAAACCGCCACGCACAAGATATCACCACCATACTGGCGACCATTCAAGGTATTGCAGAGCAAACCAATTTATTGGCGTTGAATGCGGCGATTGAAGCAGCGCGAGCTGGAGAGCAAGGGCGTGGTTTTGCGGTAGTTGCTGATGAAGTTAGGGTGTTATCACAGCGTACTCAGTCATCGACAGAGGAAATTAAGGCCACAATCGATACTTTACAATTGACGACGAAAGAAGCGGTTAATCTCATGGACAGTAGCTCGACATTGGCGGTTCATTCAGTTGCTGATGCCGATCAAGCGGCGAATGCCTTAGAAGAAATTAATAAGTCGGTGGTATTAATCAGTGATATGGCCACTCAGATCGCCACAGCCGCGGAAGAGCAAACCCAAGTCACAGGGGAAATATCGCAGAATGTCATCGCCATTAAAGATGTGTCGGATACACTCGTTTTAGGTGCTAGCCAGAACTTGGTACAGTCACAGCAACTTAATCATCAGGCAAGTGAATTAAATGGCAAAGTAGCGACATTTATAGTGTAAATAGGCGTGATAGCGTTCGTTTAATGTGAGCTATTCGACTCATTTGATGAGTCGAATAGGAGTTTTTTAGACTTATATTATTCATTCAGTCTATTTTTAGTGCTAAAAAAGCCCAGCATTGCTGGGCATCATTATTTACTTAATACTCAAAGATTAGTTGTTTGAGTGTAGTTCTGCGTTTAGTTCAACCGCTGATTTATTCGTTAAGCATTCAATTGTGCCTGTGATTGAATTACGACGGAATAATAAATCATCTTTACCCGCTAAATCACGTGCTTTAACGACTTCAACCGCTTGGTTATTTGCATCTAGCATTTGAACTTTAGAACCCGCTGTAATGTATAAGCCTGATTCAATCGTGCAACGGTTACCCATTGGGATACCTAAACCAGCGTTTGCGCCCAGTAAGCAGTTTTCGCCCATTGAGATAACTAATTGGCCACCGCCACTTAATGTACCCATGATAGACGCGCCGCCACCGATATCAGAACCGTTGCCAACCATGACACCAGCAGAGATACGGCCTTCAACCATGCTCACGCCTTCAGTACCAGCGTTAAAGTTAACAAAACCTTCATGCATGATAGTCGTGCCTTCGCCAACGTGTGCGCCTAAACGTACACGTGCAGTGTGAGCAATACGTACACCAGACGGTACAACGTAGTCTGTCATTTTAGGGAATTTATCAACACAGCTAACCGTTAATACTTCACCCGCTAGACGCGCTTCAATTTGACGATCTGCAAGTTCAGGTAAGTCGATAGGACCTCGGTTACTCCAAGCGATGTTATGCAGTAGGCCAAAGATGCCGTCTAATACTGTGCCGTGTGGCTTAACTAAGCGGTGAGAGATAAGTTGTAGTTTTAAATAACCTTCAGCAACCGATGCTGGTTTTTCATCCGTAGCAAGAATAACAAGTACTAATGGTTGCTTACTGTTTGCAGCTGCCGTTGCAAATTTAGCGTTGGCTGCATCATCGTTGGCTGTGAATGCTGCTGCAAGTTGCGCTGCTTGTGCAGACGTTACTTCAACAACTTCATTTTGACCTTGATAAGTAACGATCTCGCTAATATCAGCAACCAATTTATCACTTGGGTTTAGTAGAGGGTTAGGGAAAAAAAGCTTCGATAATTTTACCTGCAGTGTTTTTAGTTGCACTACCGAAAGCGAGTGAAAAAGTTGCCATAGCTGAAAAATCTCCATTTAGAATAAAGGCGTGATATTCATACACCACGCCGGATCTGAGTATTGGGTTCTATTTATTTTTATAAATAATAAAATATTACTGTTAGTTCTATCACATTTCGCTTTGTCGTTTCAAAGAAAATGATGATTGTTATTTTTCGGTCAGCTAGCTATCGGCCAATTCTGTTATCAGATTATGGCGTAATTCTGCTTGTTGTTCTGGCGATAACGGTTGATTGTTATTGCCCGAAATAATAAAGAAATCCTCTGCGCGTTCACCGATGGTCGAAATCTTCGCGTTATGCAATACGATATTTTCTGAGCTTAATATTGCGCTAATTCGCGCAAGTAGCCCTGGCGTATCCAAGGTAATGATCTCGACAAAGGTACGTTTTTTCTTCGTGGCTAAGAACGTGACTTTGGTTTTCACCGAAAATTGCTTTATTTGTCGTGGAATACGCTGCTTTCTTAATATCGGCGCTTTGGCTGCTGTTAACACTGTTTCTAATGATTTTTGCAATGCGTACACACGATCAGGGGCGAGGGTATCACCGGTTTGATCTAAGATCACAAAGCTATCGAGTACATAGCCATTACGACTTGAAGTGATTTTAGCATCATGAATGTTTAAGCATTTATTACCTAATGCAGATACTGCAGAGGAAAATAGGTGTTTATTTTCTTTTGCATAAATGAACACTTCATTACCACCGCGGGTACTGTTTTGACTAATCAGCACCAAAGGTTTTGTTGGGTCTTGGTGATTCAAAATCCCCGTGGTGTGCCAACATATCTGGCTCGGATCGTTACGTAAAAAGTACTCGGAACGGAATGTTGCCCACAAGGCTTGGATCTGTTCAAGACTAAAGCTGCTATTCTCTAAAAAAGCCAAAGCCGTATCTTTGTTGTGACGGATCCTGAATTTAGCATCTAATGGGTTTTCTAAACCACGGCGCAGAGCTTGCTGCGTGAGGAAGTATAATTCACGTAGTAGTGAACCTTTCCAGTTATTCCATAAGGTGTCATTGGTCGCGCAGATATCCGCAACCGTGAGGCAGTAGAGGTAATTCAAATGCTCTTGATCGCCAATGGTACGGGCAAATTCAGTAATGATGTCAGGATCATGAATATCACGACGTTGCGCTGTGACTGACATTAATAAATGGTATTTTACTAATCGCGCGACGAGTTTACGATCGGCTTTGTTAATACCGTGCTTCTTACAAAATGCACGTACATCAATGGCGCCAATTTCTGAATGATTCCCCTTCTGCCCCTTACCTATATCATGGAAAATAGCCGCGATAAGTAACAATTCGGGTTTTTCTAAACGCGGGTATATCTCACAACATAAAGGATGTGTTTCTTTGGTTTCATCACGTTTGTAAGAATCAATGATCTTCACTAAACGGTGAGTATGTTCGTCAACAGTGTAGTTATGAAATAGATCAAATTGCATTTGCCCAAGAATACGACTCCATTGTGGAATGTAAGCGGCAATGACACCGTGTTTATGCATGAGCGTCAGTGCTAAACCGCTGGCGTTAGGATGCTTAAGCAATAGCATGAATTGTTCACGACATTCGGGGATGTCTTCTAACCACATCGTCAGTTTACGTCTCGCGTCACGCAATTCGCGTATCGTGCCTGCATAAATACCGGTAATGTGTTCGTTATCTGCAATGTGACAAAACAATTCAATGATTGCGCTGGGACGACGGGTAAACAGATCGGTGCTGGTGGTATCAATAAGGCTACCACGAAGGCGAAAATCGGCGGTGATGTTGCGCACATCCATGCCGACATGTCCGAGTATCGCTTGATTGAATAGCTGTAATAGCATTTCATTGAGCTCGGTAACTCGACGAATGGTTTGGTAAAATTGCTTCATCATGGTTTCAACAGCATGATTACCATCGCCGCTATAACCTAACGCGTCTGCAACCGTTGTTTGGCGGTCGAAGAGCAGGCGGTTATCACAACGCTTTAGCCCAAGATGTAGGGCAAATCTAACGCGCCATAAAAAGTTCTGACAATCTTCCAGTTCGCGGTATTCACCTTTGGTTAAAAAACCATGGTTAGTTAACTCTAAGAAACTGTTAGAGCCAAAATGACGGCGGGTGATCCACAGAATCGTTTGTAAATCGCGTAATCCACCTGGGCTGCTTTTTAAATCGGGTTCTAAATTGTATGAAGAACCTTTGAATTGATGATGTCGAGCAAGTTGCTCTTCATGCTTAGCTTGGAAAAAGTCTTGGCTTGGCCAGAATGTTTCTGGATCAATAATGTCTTGTAATTCTGCGTAAGTGTCTTCCGAACCCGTGATCAAGCGCGACTCTAATAGATTGGTCGCAATCGTGATGTCACCCAAGCCTTTCTCTAAACATTCTTCGATAGTGCGAACACTGTGACCCACTTCTAAACGTAGATCCCATAACATGGTGATAAAGAGCGATATTGACTGCTCTTGTTCTTTGGTTAGGGTGGATGTAGTCGTGATGAGCAGATCTATGTCTGATTTAGGGTGTAACTCGCCACGGCCATAACCGCCGACGGCAACCAGTGCTAATTCGGGATGAGTGGCTAAGGTAAATTTTTGCCAAAGACGATTTAGCAATTGATCCATGTATTCTGCGCGGCAAGATACTAACGCAATGATATCATCGCCATCAAAGAAGCGCTGTTCAAGCCAAGACTGAAATTCTTGCATGTGTGTTTTACAATGACTAAGGGTTAACTCTTCATCCGAGAGTAATGCGGGAACATATTGAGTTGTATCCATACGACGCCTTCCTGGAGTTCGATAGAAAAATGGGAACAGCAGGCGCTGTTCCCATGGTAACTAATTATAAAACTAGCATTTATCTATGATTAATTTCAAGGTATCTATTACTAATCTCAAACGGTGAAAATTAGTTCTTTAAGATACGCGGGATAGTTTCTTCATCACGTAATGTCAGAATTTCACAGCCATCTTTAGTAACGACAAGCGTGTGTTCCCATTGTGCTGAATTTTTATTATCTTTGGTTAGTACAGTCCAATGATCATCGGCAACTACATTGTGTTTTTTACCCGCGTTAATCATAGGTTCAATCGTGAAGCACATACCTTCTTTAAGCACGAGGTTCTGATTGCTCTCGTTGAAGCGAGATTTGTAATGTAATACTTGTGGTTCTTCATGGAATTTGTCACCAATGCCATGACCACAGTATTCTTCTACGATTGAGTATTTACGTGTTGGGTTCGCTTTATTATGCGCTTTGATTTTTTTCTCAATGATTTCACCAATGCGGCTTAATCGAGCACCCGGTTTTACTTGGCGTAGGCCTTCATAGAGTGCTTCTTGTGAGATGCGGCATAATTGCTTATCACGCGGAGATACTTCACCGATGAAAAACATTTTCGATGTATCGCCGTGGAAACCATCTTTGATCACCGTGATATCCATATTCAGAATATCGCCATCTTCTAGCGGGCGTTCATCAGGCACACCATGGCAAACAACGGTGTTGATTGATGTGCAGATTGATTTTGGAAATGCAGTATCATCGTTTTCATCGTAGCTTGGGTAATACAAAGGCGCTGATAATGCG
>Ga0138401_1052210_pt1 | contig 8685 bp, 16 predicted proteins | sample KNI3SL6_AmetaT_FD_101528 | JGI IMG/M metagenome (GOLD analysis project Ga0138401, IMG submission 101528) | Marine microbial communities from Southern Atlantic Ocean transect - KN I3 S16 L6_A metaT (Metagenome Metatranscriptome) (version 2)... | ecosystem: Environmental > Aquatic > Marine >... | reverse complement strand
GCTTCTGCTGCTTCTTCAACCGTTTCAATTGCTTCTTCAACAACTGGACGATCTACTAATTCAACATAAGCCATAGGCGCTTTATCACCAGTACGGAATCCGCATTTTAAAATACGCGTATATCCACCTGGACGTTCTTGGTAACGAGCACCAAGTTCATTAAATAAAATACCTACTACTTCTTGGTCACGTGTGCGAGCAAAAGCCAAACGGCGGTTTGCTACACTGTCGGTTTTAGCCAATGTAATTAATGGCTCAACAACGCGACGTAATTCTTTAGCTTTAGCAACAGTAGTTTTAATAACACCGTGCTTTACTAACGAACTTGCCATATTGCGGAACATCGCCTGGCGATGACTGCTATTACGGTTTAACTGGCGACCGCTTTTACGATGACGCATAAGTTAATCCTTATCTAAACTATTAAAAAACGATGATCGACTTAGTCATTATCAACAATGCTTTCTGGTGGCCAATTTTCTAAGCGCATGCCTAGATTTAAACCACGAGACGCCAAGACGTCTTTTATTTCAGTTAAAGACTTCTTACCTAAATTAGGCGTTTTAAGAAGCTCTACTTCAGCACGTTGTACTAAATCGCCTATATATTGAATTGCTTCTGCTTTTAAACAGTTTGCTGAACGAACAGTTAGTTCTAGATCATCAACTGGACGAAGCAAAATAGGGTCAAATAAAGGTTTCTCTTCTTTTGGCTCTACTTCTTTAATATCGCGTAATTCAACAAAAGCATCTAGCTGTTCAGCTAAAATAGTTGAAGCACGACGTATTGCTTCTTCTGGATCTAATGTTCCATTAGTTTCCATATCTAAAACTAATTTGTCTAAATCTGTGCGTTGTTCAACACGTGCAGACTCAACATCATAGGCAATTCTTACAACTGGACTAAATGAGGCGTCAACCAACAAACGTCCAATTGCACGATCTTCTTCCTCGGCATCGCGACGAATAGAAGCAGGTACATAACCACGACCCATTTCTACTTTGATTCGCATACTAACAACACCTTCACCTGTTAAAGTGCAGATAACATGATCTGGATTAGAGATAGTTACATCTCCATCATGTTGGATGTCAGCTGCCGTTACAGGGCCTTCACCAGACTTAGTTAAGGTAAGAATGGCTTCATTTTTGCCTTCTAGAATAACTGCAAGTCCTTTAAGGTTTAACAGTATTTCGATGATGTCTTCTTGAACACCTTCTTTACTACTGTATTCATGTAAAACACCGTCGATTTCAACTTCAGTGACAGCACAACCCGGCATTGAAGATAAAAGAATGCGGCGTAACGCATTACCTAAAGTGTGACCAAAACCACGTTCTAATGGCTCTAAAGTTACCTTAGCACGACGAGTGCTAAGAGTTTCGATATCAACCAAGCGTGGTCTAAGGAATTCGGTTACAGAACCCTGCATTATGTCCTCTCTTAAAGTGCAACTTTACTTAGAGTAAAGTTCAACAATCAACTGTTCATTAATTTCGGCAGATAAATCAGAACGATCAGGAATACGTTTAAAAACGCCTTCCAGTTTCTTGTTATCTACTTCAACCCAGACTGGTTTTTCACGTTGCTCAGCTAATTCTAAAGCAGCGATGATACGCGCTTGAGTTTTAGACTTTTCACGCACAGAAACCGAATCTTCAGCTTTAACAGTGAAAGATGGAATATTCACAACAACACCGTTTACCACGATAGCTTTATGACTAACGAGTTGACGAGCTTCAGCACGAGTGCTGGCATAGCCCATGCGATAAACTACGTTATCTAAGCGTTTTTCTAAAAGTTGTAACAAGTTTTCACCTGTATTACCTTTTAAACGTGCAGCTTCTTTATAGTAGTTACGGAATTGTTTCTCAAGTACGCCATATATACGACGAACCTTTTGTTTTTCACGAAGCTGAATACCATAATCAGATAAACGACCGCGACGGGCGCCATGCTGACCTGGAATAGTTTCGATTTTACATTTAGTGTCAATTGCTCTAACACCGCTTTTAAGGAACAAATCTGTTCCTTCGCGGCGGCTAAGCTTTAACTTAGGACCTAAATATCTAGCCATGTTCTTTCTCCAACTATCCTAAAAGTGCCAATTAAACGCGACGCTTTTTAGGCGGACGACAACCATTATGAGGAATAGGGGTAACGTCAGTAATGTTGGTGATTTTAAAACCAGCAGCATTTAAGGCACGGATAGCAGATTCACGACCTGGACCTGGACCTTTAACGAAAACTTCAATATTCTTCAAACCGAATTCTTGTGCAACTTTACCTGCGCGATCTGCAGCTACTTGAGCAGCAAAAGGCGTAGACTTACGTGAACCACGAAAGCCCGAACCACCTGCAGTGGCCCATGATAAAGCATTACCTTGACGATCAGTAATGGTAACGATAGTGTTGTTGAAAGAGGCGTGGATATGAGCCATGCCATCGACAACTTGTTTTTTTTACGCGTTTACGCGTACGAACTGGTGCTTTAGCCATTGTCTAATCCTCGTTACTTTTTAATTGGCTTACGAGGACCTTTACGGGTGCGCGCATTAGTTTTAGTGCGTTGCCCACGTAGAGGTAGACTGCGACGATGACGGATGCCTCGATAACAGCCAAGGTCCATCAGACGCTTGATGTTCATTGATACTTCACGGCGTAAATCACCTTCTACGGTAAATTTATCCACTTCAGCACGAAGCAAATCTATTTGTGCTTCGTCCAATTCACTGATCTTTTTAGTTTCTTCAATACCTGCTGCCGAACAAATAGCTTTTGCTCGGGTTGCGCCGATACCGAAGATGGCAGTAATGGCAATTACTGCATGCTTACGATCAGGGATGTTAATGCCAGCGATACGGGCCACTAACACATCTCCTATTCAGATTTAAATTACATTGGTTGAAAAGCCCGTTAGGATACTCAACCAGCCTCTTTTTTGCAAATTAAAGTGTGATTAATCTTCAAAAAATATTTTATAACAAAACATCTTAGCAGATAATCACACTTAAAAAAGATTTAGCCTTGTCTTTGTTTGTGCTTAGGCTCGTTGCAAAGTACACGGATAACGCCTTTGCGTTTAACCACTTTACAGTTTCGACAAATCTTCTTTACGGATGCACGAACTTTCATTTTATACTCCGTTATAACCTAGCGGCTATAGCCTTTTAGGTTAGCTTTCTTAAGTACATTGTCATATTGATGTGACATCAAATGCGTCTGTACTTGTGCCATAAAGTCCATGATAACGACGACGATAATTAATAACGACGTACCACCGAAATAGAACTGAACGTCCCAAGCGATGATCATAAACTGTGGTACCAAACAGATAAAGGTAATATACATGGCACCTACTAAGGTTAACCTTGTCATCACTTTATCGATATATTTAGATGTTTGTTCACCCGGACGAATCCCTGGAATGAACGCACCAGACTTTTTCAAATTATCAGCTGTTTCACGCGGGTTAAACACTAACGCCGTGTAAAAGAAACAAAAGAAAATTATCGCTGCTGCTAATAGCATAACATATAGCGGCTGACCCGGAGAAATAGCTAAGGCTAATTCTTGTAAAAAGTCAGCAACAACACCTTCACCTTGTCCAAACCAACTAGCAAGTGTGCCTGGGAACAAGATAATACTAGAAGCAAATATTGGCGGAATAACGCCAGCCATATTCACTTTTAGGGGTAAATGTGTACTTTGTGCAGCAAAAACTTTACGCCCTTGCTGACGTTTAGCATAGTTAACAACAATACGTCGTTGACCACGCTCAACAAATACCACCATATACGTAACGGCAAATACTACTAATGCTATGACGATTAAAAGCGCTGGGTGCAACTCACCTTGACGCGCCATTTCAGCTGTTTGAGCAACGGCTGATGGCATACCAGCAACAATACCGGCGAAAATTAAGATAGAGATACCGTTGCCAATACCTCGCTCTGTAATTTGCTCACCTAACCACATTAGAAACATGGTACCAGTAACTAAACTCACAACTGCCGCGAAATAGAAACCAAAACCAGGGTTAATAACCAGGCCTTGCATCATCTCAGGTAAACTTCTAGCAATCGCAACCGATTGTACTGTTGCTAACACTAATGTGCCGTAGCGTGTGTATTGACTGATTTTACGACGTCCTGCTTCACCTTCTTTCTTAAGCTCTGCCATTTTGGGATGAACCACAGTAAGCAATTGCATAATAATTGAAGCTGAAATATACGGCATAATACCTAAAGCCAATACCGAGGCTCGCTCAAGTGCACCACCAGAGAACATGTTAAACATCTCTACAATGGTGCCCTTTTGCTGTTCAAAGAACTGAGCTAATACAGCGGCGTCAATACCAGGGATAGGCACAAATGACCCTAAGCGGAACACAATAAGTGCACCGAATACGAACCATAATCTTTGTTTAAGCTCAGACAAACCGCCTTGCGCTTTATTATCCATTCCCGGAGTAGCCATAATCTGTATTATTCCTCGATCTTGCCACCAGCAGCTTCAATAGCTGCACGTGCACCTTTAGTAACACCTAAACCACGAACAGTAATTGGACGAGTAATTTCGCCAGACAACATGATTTTTGCTGTCACTATGTTACGTGTAATTAGGTTAGCGTCTTTAAGCGCGTGAATATCAACAACATCACCAGTAATAGTATTTAACTCATGTAAGCGAACTTCAGCGCGAACTAAAGATTTACGTGAGGTAAAACCAAACTTAGGTAAACGTTGTTTCAATGGCATTTGACCACCTTCAAAACCAGGACGTACACTACCGCCAGAACGTGACTTCTGACCTTTGTGACCACGACCACCTGTTTTGCCGATGCCAGAACCAATACCACGGCCACAGCGTTTCTTAGCTTTTTTAGAGCCTGGTGCAGGAGATAATGTATTTAAATGCATAACTTAATCCTCCACCTTAATCATATAAGATACTAGATTAATCATACCACGTACAGAAGGAGTGTCTTCTAATTCAACTGTATGACGGATACGACGTAAACCTAGACCTCTTAATGTAGCTCTATGTGACGGTAAACGTCCAATAGAACTTTTCATTTGAGTTACTTTAACTGTTTTAGACATACTCAATTACCCCAAAATATCAGTAACGGTTTTGCCACGCTTAGCTGCAATGCCTTCTGGCGAATGCATATTCGCAAGAGCAGAAACAGTAGCACGAACTACGTTAATTGGGTTTGTAGAACCATATGCTTTAGACAATACGTTCTGTACGCCTGCAACTTCAAGTACTGCACGCATAGCACCACCAGCGATGATACCTGTACCTTCAGAAGCTGGTTGCATGTAAACTTTAGATCCTGAATGACGACCCTTGATAGGGTGTTGAAGAGTTGTACCCTTCAGATCAACAGTAACTAAGTTACGGCGCGCTTTTTCCATTGCTTTTTGAATTGCAGCAGGAACTTCACGTGCCTTACCGTAACCAAAACCAACACGACCGTTACCATCACCAACTACTGTTAGTGCAGTAAAACTAAAAATACGACCACCTTTAACCACTTTTGAAACACGGTTAACGGCAATTAGCTTTTCAGCCATATCGCTTTGTTGTGAATTTTCTTGATTAGCCATCATCAACCCCTAGAATTGCAGACCAGCTTCGCGAGCTGCTTCTGCTAACGCTTTTACGCGACCATGGTAACGGAAACCTGAACGGTCAAAAGCAACTTTTGTGATGCCTTTGGCAGCGGCGCGTTCTGCAATAGCTTTACCTACTACACTTGCAGCTGCAACATTACCTGTTTTTTCCAACTGAGCACTTACATCTTTATCTAAAGTAGACGCTGTTGCGATCACTTCAGAACCAGTTGGTGCAATCAATTGCGCGTAAATATGGCGAGGAGTACGGAAAATGACTAAACGATTCGCACCCAACTCGCTAATTTTTGCACGAGCGCGTTTAGCGCGGCGCAAACGAGATGTTTTCTTATCCATAGTATTATCCTACTTTTTCTTAGCTTCTTTACGACGGACATATTCGTCAACATAACGAACACCTTTACCTTTGTAAGGCTCAGGTTTACGGTATGCGCGAATGTTCGCTGCAGTTTGACCGACCAACTGCTTATCAACACCTTTCAGTGTGATTTCAGTTTGGCTAGGAGTTTCAACAGTAATTCCTTCAGGAATAGCATGGCTGATAGGGTGAGAAAAACCTAAGGTAAGGTTTAATACCTTGCCAGCAGCCTTCGCACGATAACCAACACCGTTTAAAACAAGTTTCTTTTCAAAACCTTTACTTACACCTTCAACCATATTATTGATTAAAGCACGTGCAGTACCGGCTTGAGCCCAAGCTGACTTATCTTCACTAGCAATAGTAACTTTAATTGTGTTTTCTTCTTGAGAAACCGCAACCAAACTATTTATTGTGCGTGATAATTCGCCTTTAGGACCTTTGATGCTAATGTCTTGACCTGATAACGTAATAGTAACGTCAGCAGGAATTCCGACAGGTGCTTTTGCAACACGAGACATATTCTGCTCCTTTACTCTACGAAACCAATGATTTCGCCACCAAGACCCGCATTGCGAGCGGCGCGATCAGTCATTAGACCTTTAGAAGTAGAAACAATCGCAATACCCATGCCCGCTAATACTTTAGGAAGCTCAGTTGCTCCTTTGTATACGCGAAGACCAGGACGTGAAACACGTTTAATTGTTTCGATTACTTCTTTACCTTCAAAATATTTTAAAGTTACAGCTAATTCTGGTTTTGCTTCACCAGAAACTGCATACTCTGTTATATAACCTTCTTCTTTAAGTAAGTTGGCAATAGCAACTTTTAACTTAGAAGATGGCATTGTTACTGCTGCTTTCGCTGCAGATTGACCGTTACGGATGCGTGTAAACATGTCCGCGATAGGATCAGTCATCATAACCATTTACTCCCGTGAATTACCAACTAGCTTTCTTAAGACCTGGAACTTCACCACGCATAGTTGCTTCACGCAACTTGATCCGGCTTAAACCGAATTTACGTAAGTAACCATGTGGACGACCAGTAATATTACAACGATTACGTTGACGACTACTGCTAGAATCACGAGGTAAACTTTGAAGTTTCAATACAGCATCCCAACGCTCTTCTTCAGAAGAGTCCACGCTAGAGATGATTGCTTTTAACGCACTACGTTTTTCAGCATATTGTGCTACTAATTTAGTACGTTTAGCTTCACGAGCTTTCATTGACGATTTAGCCATAACTCTACACCTTCTTCTTAAATGGGAAGTTAAAGGCAGTCAGCAGCGCATGACCTTCCTCATCAGATTTCGCACTGGTAGTGATAGTAATATCCATACCACGAATCTTATCGATTTTATCATAATCGATTTCAGGGAAGATGATTTGCTCACGCACGCCCATACTGTAATTACCACGACCATCGAATGACTTAGGGTTCAAGCCACGAAAATCACGAATACGAGGAATAGAAATAGAGATTAAACGCTCTAAAAATTCCCACATACGTTCGCCGCGTAAAGTTACTTTAGCGCCAATAGGATAACCTTCACGGATTTTAAAGCCTGCAACAGATTTGCGTGCTTTAGTCACCACAGGCTTTTGACCTGAGATTGCAGTAAGATCATTTGTGGCGTGCTCTAATACTTTCTTATCAGAAATAGCTTCGCCAACACCCATATTCAAGGTGATCTTTTCAATCCGAGGGACTTGCATGACACTTTTATAGTCAAACTTCTTATGAAGTTCGCCTATAACTGTATCTTTATAAAAATCATGCAGTTTCGCCATCGTTTACTCCAATTAAATTAATTCATTATTAGACTTGAAAAAACGGACTTTCTTACCGTCTTCAACTCTAAAACCAACACGATCCGCTTTCCCTGTAGCAGGGTTAACAATCGCGACATTGGAAACATTTAAAGGTGCTTCTTTGTTAACAATCCCACCAGGCTGCTGTAACTGAGGTACAGGTTTCTGATGTTTTTTAACTAAATTAATACCTTCAACAAATACTTTGCTTTCTTCAACAAGCACTTTAGTGACTTTACCAGTCTTGCCCTTGTCTTTTCCTGCAAGTACGATTACTTCATCATCACGACGAATCTTAGATGCCATTATCGTGACTCCTTATAGTACTTCTGGTGCAAGTGACACAATCTTCATAAACTTTTCAGTACGAAGTTCACGTGTCACTGGCCCGAAAATACGAGTACCAATTGGCTGTAAATTTGCGTTAAGCATTACAGCCGAGTTGACGTCAAAACGAATAGTTGAACCATCCGAACGACGTACGCCCTTTTTAGTGCGCACCACTACCGCAGTAAGCACATCACCTTTTTTTACTTTACCGCGAGGAATTGCTTCCTTCACTGCAACTTTGATGATGTCTCCTATGCGTGCGTAGCGACGGTGCGAGCCACCAAGGACCTTTATACACTGTACACGCTTCGCGCCGCTATTATCAGCAACATCAAGCTGTGATTGCATCTGGATCATATTATGAGCTCCGCTATTCTTAAAAATTCAAGGCCAGAAATTTGACCCGTCACTGCCTTTTACTTCTCCACTTAATCCAACACTCAAATTAAGCGAGCGCGAGATTATACCACCGGACGAATTAAAGTGATACTTTAATTTAGACAAAAAATAAACAATTGCCGAAAAACACCTTATTCG
>Ga0138401_1021394_pt1 | contig 8877 bp, 5 predicted proteins | sample KNI3SL6_AmetaT_FD_101528 | JGI IMG/M metagenome (GOLD analysis project Ga0138401, IMG submission 101528) | Marine microbial communities from Southern Atlantic Ocean transect - KN I3 S16 L6_A metaT (Metagenome Metatranscriptome) (version 2)... | ecosystem: Environmental > Aquatic > Marine > Oceanic... | reverse complement strand
TAGCATAGCTGTTTTCTACGTAAAATATGTGGAAAATACATGCAAAAAGCGCATTTAAAAGCAAAATATTGTGTATCGGGGAGCTAAGTTTATTAATTTAGCGTTTGAACCCATTTAAAAGGTATTAAAAAATGGCTAAGAAAGTCCAAGCTTTAATTAAGTTACAAGTAGCTGCTGGCGCAGCTAACCCATCACCGCCAGTTGGTCCTGCATTAGGTCAGCACGGTGTTAACATTATGGAATTCTGTAAAGCATTTAATGCAAAAACAGATTCAATTGAAAAAAACGCTCCAGTTCCAGTAGTTATTACTGTATACAATGATCGTTCTTTCACTTTCGAAACAAAAACACCACCTGCTTCTTACTTATTGAAAAAAGCGGCTGGCGTTAAGAGCGGCTCTGGTCGTCCTAACACTGAAAAAGTTGGTACTGTTACTACAGCACAACTTGAAGAAATTGTTAAGACAAAAGAAGCTGATTTAACTGCTAGTTCATTAGAAGCTGCAGTGCGTACCATTGCGGGTTCTGCTCGTTCAATGGGTTTAGTGGTAGAGGACTAATCAATGGCTAAATTATCAAAACGCACTCGTCTTATTCGTGAAAAAATAGACGTATTAAAAGAATATGAAGTTAATGAAGCATTTGCTTTATTGAAAGAACTTGCGACAGCAAAATTCCGTGAAAGTGTTGATGTTGCTATCAACTTAGGCATTGACGCACGTAAATCAGATCAAAACGTACGTGGTGCAACTGTACTACCAAACGGTACTGGTCGTGACGTTCGTGTTGCTGTATTTACCCAAGGTGCTAATGCTGAAAAAGCTAAAGAAGCCGGTGCTGATATTGTTGGCATGGAAGATTTAGCTGAACGTGTTAAAGCAGGTGAAATGGATTTTGACGTAGTTATTGCTACGCCAGATGCTATGCGAGTTGTTGGTCAGTTAGGTCAAATTTTAGGACCACGTGGTTTAATGCCAAATCCTAAAGTTGGTACTGTAACGCCAGATGTTGCTGGTGCGGTTAAAAATGCGAAATCAGGTCAAATTCGCTACCGTAATGACAAAAATGGCATTATCCATACTACAATTGGTAAAGCTGATTTTGAAAGTGCACAGTTACAAGAAAATCTTGAAGCTTTGTTGGAAGCCTTGAAAAAAGCTAAACCAGCAAATGCGAAAGGCGCTTTTATTAAGAAAATTTCTGTTTCTACGACTATGGGTGGCGGTATTTCCGTTAACCAGTCAACGTTGACTCAGGTATAAAATGCGTTTTTAGGTAAAGTTAAAAGCTTTACCTAGGGTGAAATCTACTTTATAATTTCGCCCTTCAAATTTTGGTAGGAGTTGCCTTTTATAGTAGTTAATTAACTTATTAATTAACTTATTAATTGAGGCGACCCCCGTCCAAGACCGTAGGAGCACATATTTTGTGCTTAATATTTCCTACGTAGATGGTGATTACCCAGATATTTCCTTAATAAATTCTGGTCCTCGCCGTAATGGCCTGAAAGGATACTTTCAGGGATTGTAAATACCGGTTAATCCGGTTGAACCAGGAGTTAAAGCCAATGGCTATCAATCTTGATGACAAAAAAGCAATTGTTGCTGAAGTTCAAGAAGCTGCCAGTGGTGCTCAATCAGCTGTTATCGCAGATGCACGCGGTGTAACAGTTGAAGCAATTACTGCTTTGCGTAAGCAAGCACGTGAAAATGGTGTTTGGATGAAAGTTGTCCGTAATACTTTAGCACGTCGTGCAGTTGAAGGGACACCATTCGAATGTATCAGTGATACATTAGTTGGTCCTTCATTAGTTGCTTTTTCGAACGAGCATCCAGGTGCTGCAGCTCGACTTTTTGTTGATTTTGCAAAAACCAATGACAATTTCGAACTTAAAGCTGCTGCATTTGAAGGTAATACTGTAGACGTAGGTATGTTAGCTAAGCTACCAACTTACGACGAAGCGATTGCCCGTTTAATGAGCGCCATGAAAGAAGCATCTGCAGGCAAATTGGTCCGCACGATTGCTGCAGTTCGCGATCAGAAAGAACAAGAAGCTGCTTAATTTTAGTTATTTCAATAGCTTTGCTGTTGAATATGACGAGCAAGTTTTTTGTATTTATAGTTATTTCAAACAGTCAATGAACTGTTTATTAAAGTAGGAAATTATAGTATGTCTATTTCTAAAGATGATATCCTAAACGCAGTTGCTGAAATGTCAGTAATGGACGTTGTTGCATTAATCGAAGCAATGGAAGAAAAATTTGGTGTATCTGCTGCCGCTGCTGTTGCAGTTGCTGGTGGTGACGCTGGTGGCGCCGCTGCTGCAGAGCAAACAGAATTTGATGTTGTATTAACTAGCTTCGGTGAGAAGAAAGTTGCTGTTATCAAAGCTGTTCGTGCTGCTACAGGTCTTGGCCTTAAAGAAGCGAAAGATGCGGTTGAATCTGCACCTAAAGCTCTTAAAGAAGGTGTTTCTAAAGAAGAAGCCGAAGAGCTTAAGAAAGCTCTTGAAGAAGCAGGTGCTTCTGTTGAGATCAAATAATCTGTTGAGCTACAGATTATTTGCCTGAAAAGGCAATGGCTGGTGATTTAAACGTCACCGGCCTTTTTGCGCTAAAATAATTGGTGTTTTTATAACCCAAACAGTGCATTATTTGATATTTAGACGTAAATGTCATAGCAATACTCTGTCTAATACCTTTTAGATTAGATAATAAGTAGTTTATTTTTGGTAAAAACTCATTATCTACTCTAAATTTTATTATCAGGCAGATTTGGCCATAACCAGCAAGCTGAGGAACCCCATGGCTTACTCATACTTTGAGAAGAAGCGAATTAGAAAGGACTTTGGTAAAAGTACACAAGTGATGGATTATCCATTCTTGTTGTCCATCCAACTCGAATCTTTCCGCAAGTTTATTGATATCGACCCAACGGGTGAAACGGGCTTAGAAGCCGCGTTCCGCTCTATTTTTCCAATTAAAGCCTATTCTGGTAGTTCAGAATTACAATATGTAAGTTATCGTTTAGGTGAGCCGTTATTTGATGTGAAAGAATGTCAAATACGGGGTGTAACCTATTCAGCGCCATTACGTGTTAAATTACGTTTAGTGGTTTATGATAAAGAAGCTCCAGCTGGTACCGTTAAAGATATCAAAGAACAAGAAGTGTACATGGGTGAAATCCCGCTGATGACGGATAACGGTACATTTGTTATTAATGGTACAGAGCGTGTTATTGTTTCACAATTACATCGTTCTCCTGGCGTATTCTTTGATCATGATAAAGGTAAGACACACTCTTCAGGTAAGGTACTTTATAATGCCCGTGTGATCCCATACCGTGGTTCATGGTTAGATTTTGAATTCGATCCAAAAGACAACTTATTTGTACGTATAGACAGACGTCGTAAATTACCTGCGTCTATTATCTTACGTGCATTAGAATTTTCTAGTGAAGAAATCTTAGATATCTTCTATGACACCACCTCCTTTGTGATCAAAGGTGAAAAATTAGTAATGGACTTAGTGCCAGAACGTTTACGTGGTGAAACAGCAACATTTGATATTAAATTACCAAATGGTGATGTGTTGGTTGAGCAAGGGCGTCGTATTACTGCACGTCATATCAGAGCTCTATCAAAAGAAAAAATTGATAAATTAGATGTGCCTGCTGAATATATTGTCGGTAAAGTATTATCTAAAGCCTATATCGACGAATCTACAGGTGAAGTTATTGCTGAGGCAAATGCTGAAATCACCTTAGAATTATTGGCTGCATTAAGTCAAGCTGGTCATAAAGTGTTATCAACATTATATATGAATGAATTTGATGTTGGTTCATATATGTCAGATACCCTACGTGTAGACAGCTCAACTAACCGTTTAGAAGCGTTAGTTGAAATTTACCGTATGATGCGTCCTGGTGAGCCACCAACAAAAGATGCAGCAGAAACATTATTCTCAAATTTATTCTTCTCGTTAGAACGTTACGATTTATCCACTGTTGGTCGTATGAAGTTCAATCGTCGTGTCGGTAACCCTGACGAGTTAGGCGATGGCATCTTATCTAAAGAAGATATCATTTCTGTAATGCAAACCTTGATCGGTATACGTGATGGTAAAGGCGAAGTTGATGATATTGATCACCTTGGTAACCGTCGTATTCGTTCTGTTGGTGAAATGGCTGAAAATCAATTCCGTGTTGGTTTAGTACGTGTTGAACGTGCAGTACGTGAACGTTTAAGCTTAGGTGATCTTGATGCGATTATGCCACAAGATTTAATTAACGCTAAACCGATTTCCGCCGCAGTAAAAGAGTTTTTTGGCTCATCGCAACTATCGCAATTTATGGATCAGAACAACCCACTTTCTGAAGTTACCCATAAACGTCGTATTTCTGCATTAGGTCCGGGTGGTTTAACACGTGAACGTGCTGGTTTTGAAGTACGTGATGTACATCCAACCCATTATGGTCGTGTATGTCCAATCGAAACGCCGGAAGGACCAAACATTGGTCTAATTAACTCATTATCTTGTTATGCTCGAACTAACGATTTTGGTTTCTTAGAAACACCATATCGCAAAGTTATCGATGGCCAAGTGACAGATGAGATTAATTACTTATCAGCGATAGAAGAAGGTACTTTTGTTATTGCACAAGCCAGTGCGAAAACAGATGATAGCAAGAAATTAAGTGAAGAATTAGTTAACTGTCGTTATAAAAACGAATTTACTTTAATGTCAGTTGAAGCGGTTCAATATATGGACGTTTCACCACAACAGATCGTTTCTGTTGCAGCAAGCTTAATTCCATTCCTTGAACACGATGATGCTAACCGAGCCTTGATGGGATCGAACATGCAACGTCAAGCCGTGCCTACATTACGAGTGGATAAACCGCTTGTTGGTACTGGTATGGAAAAAGTTGTTGCCGTTGACTCTGGTGTTACTGCCGTTGCTAAGCGTGGTGGTGTGGTTGATTATGTCGATGCGTCTCGTATCGTTGTAAAAGTTAATGAAAATGAGATGATTCCAGGCGAAGCTGGCATTGATATTTATAATTTAACTAAATATACCCGTTCAAACCAAAATACTTGTATCAACCAACGCCCAGTGTGTCGTATGGGGGAACCAGTAGTTCGTGGTGATGTATTAGCTGATGGTCCATCTACTGATATGGGGGAGTTGGCATTAGGGCAAAACATGCGTATTGCCTTCATGCCTTGGAATGGTTATAACTTTGAGGATTCTATTTTATTCTCAGAACGTGTAGCGATTGAAGATCGTTTCACGACTATTCATATTCAAGAATTAACCTGTATAGCACGTGATACTAAATTAGGTTCAGAAGAAATAACGGCTGATATTCCTAATGTTGGTGAGTCAGCATTATCTAAATTAGATGAAGCTGGTGTGGTTTATATTGGTGCTGAAGTTAATGGTGGTGACATCTTAGTAGGTAAAGTAACGCCTAAAGGTGAAACACAATTAACACCAGAAGAAAAACTTTTACGAGCTATTTTTGGTGAAAAAGCGGCTGATGTTAAAGACAGCTCTTTACGCGTACCAAATTCAGTGACGGGTACAATTATCGATGTACAAATCTTCACTCGTGATGGTGTTGAAAAAGATAAGCGTGCGGTAGAAATTGAAGAATCACAACTTAAAGAAGTTAAGAAAGATTTAAGTGATGAATTTAGCATTCTTGAAGATGGTATTTATGCTCGAGCGCGTAAATTACTATTATCTGCTGGTTTAAATGAAGCAGACTTAACAGGAATGTCACGTGCTAACTGGTTAGTACAAAACCTTGCTGATGAAGTACAACAAGCTGAACTTGAACAAATTGCTGAGCAATATGACACAACGAAAGCAGAATACGACAAAAAGTATGAAATTAAACGTCGTAAAATCACTCAAGGTGATGACTTAGCGCCAGGTGTACTTAAAATTGTTAAAGTGTATTTAGCCGTTAAACGTCGCATCCAGCCAGGTGATAAAATGGCCGGACGTCATGGTAACAAAGGTGTTATCTCAAATGTTGTGCCAGTAGAAGATATGCCATATGACGAGCATGGTGTACCTGTTGATGTGGTCTTAAACCCACTAGGTGTACCGTCACGGATGAACATAGGTCAAATCTTGGAAACCCATTTAGGTATGGCAGCCCGTGGTATTGGTGAAAAAATCAATCGCATGGTTGAAGCCCAGCAAGAAGTGGCAAAATTACGCAGCTTTATCAAAGACGTTTATAGTTTAGGTACGTCACGTCAAACGGTTGATATTGATACTTTCTCAGATGATGAAATTAAACGATTAGCTGATAATTTACGTGCAGGTCTACCTATTGCAACGCCAGTATTTGATGGTGCATGTGAGCAAGAAATTCGTGAACTGTTTAAATTAGCTGATATGCCTGAAAGCGGTCAGTTTATTTTAACTGATGGTCGTACCGGTCGTCAGTTTGAGCGTCCAGTAACTGTCGGTTACATGTATATGTTAAAACTGAACCATTTAGTTGATGACAAAATGCATGCACGTTCAACAGGCTCTTATAGTCTTGTTACTCAGCAGCCTCTAGGTGGTAAAGCACAATTTGGTGGTCAGCGCTTCGGTGAGATGGAAGTCTGGGCATTAGAAGCTTATGGTGCAGCATATACGTTACAAGAAATGCTAACGGTTAAGTCTGATGATGTTAACGGTCGTACTAAGATGTATAAGAACTTAGTCGATGGTGATCATCGTATGGACCCAGGTATTCCAGAGTCATTCAACGTATTGTTGAAAGAAATTCGTTCGTTGGGTATTAACATCGAATTAGATCAAGAATAACCTGTATAGCTGATAATTCAGTACATGGAGAGAAGCTAGCTTCTCTCCCGTATTTAACTCCGACAGGAGATAGAATGTGAAAGATTTACTTAAGTTTCTTAAGCAACAGAATCAAACAGAAGAATTCGATGGTATACGCATCGGATTAGCCTCGCCAGATTTGATCCGTTCGTGGTCATTCGGTGAAGTAAAGAAACCTGAGACTATTAACTATCGTACGTTCAAACCTGAACGTGATGGTTTATTTTGCGCACGTATTTTTGGACCAGTAAAAGACTATGAATGTCTTTGTGGTAAATACAAACGTTTAAAACATCGTGGTGTTATTTGTGAAAAATGTGGCGTAGAAGTTACATTGACCAAAGTACGTCGCGATCGTATGGGGCATATTGAGCTTGCCAGCCCAGTTGCACATATCTGGTTTTTAAAATCATTACCATCGCGTATTGGTTTATTACTCGATATGACCTTACGTGATATTGAACGTGTACTCTATTTTGAATCTTATGTTGTTACCGAGCCGGGTATGACAACATTAGAGAAAAGCCAAATTCTGACCGAAGAAGAATATCTTGATGCGTTAGAAGAACATGGTGATGAATTTGATGCCCTAATGGGTGCTGAAGCTGTCTTAGCATTATTACAACAAATAGATTTAGATGGTGAAGTTGCGCAAATGCGCGAAGAGTTGCCTGAAATTGGTAGTGAAACTAAGCGTAAGAAAATTACCAAACGTTTAAAATTAATGGAAGCTTTTGCGGCCTCTGGTAATAAACCAGAGTGGATGATCATGTCGGTATTACCAATTCTACCACCTGATTTACGTCCATTAGTACCACTAGATGGTGGTCGTTTTGCAACGTCTGATTTAAACGACTTATACCGTCGAGTGATTAACCGTAATAACCGTTTGAAACGTTTATTAGATTTAGTTGCACCAGATATCATTGTACGTAATGAAAAACGTATGTTGCAAGAATCTGTTGATGCCTTACTCGATAACGGCCGTCGCGGTCGTGCGATCACTGGCTCTAACAAGCGTCCTCTTAAGTCGCTTGCAGATATGATTAAAGGTAAGCAAGGTCGTTTCCGTCAAAACTTACTTGGTAAACGTGTTGATTATTCTGGTCGTTCAGTAATTACGGTTGGTCCAACATTACGTTTACATCAGTGTGGTTTACCGAAAAAAATGGCGTTGGAATTATTCAAACCTTTTATTTACGGTAAATTAGAAGCACGTGGTTTAGCGACGACAATTAAAGCGGCTAAAAAACTTGTTGAACGTGAAGGCGCAGAAGTTTGGGATGTACTTGATGAAGTTATCCGTGAACATCCTGTCATGCTTAACCGGGCACCAACACTTCATAGACTTGGTATTCAAGCCTTTGAACCTGTGCTTATTGAAGGTAAAGCAATTCATTTACATCCGTTAGTTTGTGCGGCTTATAATGCCGATTTCGATGGTGACCAAATGGCGGTACATGTACCGTTGACCATAGAAGCACAAATGGAAGCACGTACCTTAATGATGTCAACCAATAACGTGTTATCACCAGCAAACGGTGAGCCGATTATTGTACCATCACAAGATGTTGTTTTAGGTCTTTATTACCTTACCCGTGACCGTGTAAATGGTTTAGGTGAAGGTATGGTATTTACCTGTCCAAAAGAAGCGGAAAAGGCTTACCGTACAGGTGCTGCCGAGTTACATGCGCGTGTTAAAATTCGTATTACGGAAGAACTTATTGATGAAGACGGTAATAAGTCTCTTCAAACAAAATTACGTGATACAACTGTTGGTCGTGCCATTATGTGGCAAGTCTGCCCTGCAGGCATGCCTTATGAACTTATTGACCAACCGCTAGGTAAAAAACCTATTTCGAAATTGATCAACCATTGTTATCGTAACCTTGGTTTGAAAGAAACGGTTATTTTTGCTGATCACATCATGTATACCGGTTTCCATTATGCGATGGTTGCAGGTGCGACGGTATGTTTAGATGACATGGTTATCCCTGATGCTAAATACACTATTATCGATAGT
>Ga0138401_1014261_pt1 | contig 9187 bp, 2 predicted proteins | sample KNI3SL6_AmetaT_FD_101528 | JGI IMG/M metagenome (GOLD analysis project Ga0138401, IMG submission 101528) | Marine microbial communities from Southern Atlantic Ocean transect - KN I3 S16 L6_A metaT (Metagenome Metatranscriptome) (version 2)... | ecosystem: Environmental > Aquatic > Marine > Oceanic... | reverse complement strand
TTCGAAATAGGATATTAAAGAGAATATGACGGAATTAGCTGTTATTGGTATGGATGCTAAATTTAGCGGACAGGACAATATTGATCGTGTTGAACGTGCTTTTTATCAAGGTGCTCATGTAGGTAATGTTAGTAGCAATAGTATCGACGCTAATGCTATCAGTGATGGCGAAGAACAAAGTATTACTGCCGAGACAGTACTTAACTCTGTCGGTCTATTAGCGCAAAATAATCAGTTGAACATAGCAGATATCGCCGTATTACTTATTGCTGATATGAGCTGTGATGTTGATAAACAACTTGTAGCGCAAGTGGCAAAAACGTGTGCGAGCTGTGTTGTTATTACTGATTTAGGCCAAGCATTAAAGCAAGTAACTGATTTGGTTAATAATCAAGACTGTCCCGTGGCTATTATTGGAATGAATAACTCGGCTAATGTGCCTAGTTGTGATATTGAAGCTGCGGCAACAATCAGCTTTGATGAAACGTTCAATGGTTATAACAGTGTCGCTGGTATCGCTAGTTTACTTATCTCTTCAACCAATTTTGCCAATACTCATCAATGTTATGTATATGCCAACATTAAAGGTTTCGCTCAGTCGGGTGTAAGTGCTCAACTTAGCGTTGCAAACATTACCGATACTGCAAATGCCGCATTACAACAAGCTGGCATTAATGCAGAACAGGTTGGTTTGTTAGAAGTCACTGCAGCCGCTGATTCGGCAATCGTATTGTCTGAAAGCAAGGGCTTAATGTCTGCTTATAATCATACACAAACTTTGCATACTGCATTAGGCAGTGCGCGTAGTGTGACTGGCGAAGGCGGGTGTTTCTCGCAGGTCGCAGGATTATTGAAATGTGTGATCAGTTTACACCAGCGTTATATTCCGGCGATTAAAGATTGGCAACAGCCGAGTGATAGTCAAATGTCACAATGGCAGGGTTCACCATTCTATATGCCGGTAGATGCTCGACCTTGGTTTCCACACGCTGATGGCTCTGCACACGTTGCAGCTTATAGTTGCATTACGCATGGCGCGGTATCAGAGCAAAACTTTTTATCAGTACAAAGCTATTGCCACATTGTTTTACAAGAAAATGTTTTACAAGAAAATCAGCTCCAGTCTGCAGAACAAAACCATCCGGTAGCTGATGTACGCAGTAATGGTTACTTTGCATCGAGCGAGTTAGCACTGGTTATAGTACAAGGTAATAGCGAAGCACAATTACGCAGTGAATTAGACATTATTGCTGGACAACTAAGTATTACCGGCCTAGGTACTTCGACTGATATTAAACAGATCGCAGCAGATTGTTATAGCCGTAATGATACTGATAAAGCCTATAGCGCGGTACTTATTGCCGAAACAGCTGAAGAGTTAAGCAAAGAGATAACCTTGGCGTTTGCTGGTATCGCGAGTGTGTTTAATGAAGATGCTAAAGAATGGAAAACCCCGAAGGGCAGTTACTTTACCGCACTTCCTGCAAATAAAGACGTTGTAAATAGCGGGTCTGGTAACAGCACAGAGAATGGCGTTACTTTCATGTACCCAGGTATTGGCGCTACGTATGTTGGTTTAGGTCGTGATCTATTTCATTTATTCCCACAGATTTATCAACCTGTTGCGGCTTTAGCTGATGACATTGGTGCCAGTCTAAAAGACACCTTACTTAACCCACGCAGTATTAGTCGTCATAGCTTTAAAGAACTCAAGCAGTTGGATCTCGATCTACGCGGCAACTTGGCTAATATCGCTGAAGCCGGTGTGGGTTTTGCTTGCGTGTTTACCAAGGTGTTTGAAGAAGTATTTGCCGTTAAAGCCGACTTTGCTACGGGCTATAGCATGGGTGAAGTGAGTATGTATGCGGCATTAGGCTGCTGGCAGCAACCGGGATTGATGAGTGCACGTCTTGCGCAATCGAATACCTTTAATCATCAACTTTGCGGCGAGTTAAGAACACTACGTCAGCATTGGGGCATGGATGATGTTGCTAACGGTACGTTCGAGCAGATCTGGGAAACGTATACCATCAAGGCAACGATCGAACAGGTTGAGATTGCCTCTGCAGATGAAGACCGTGTGTATTGCACCATTATCAATACGCCCGATAGCTTGTTGTTAGCGGGTTATCCAGAAGCATGTCAGCGAGTCATTAAGAATTTAGGCGTAAGAGCAATGGCATTAAATATGGCAAACGCCATTCACAGTGCACCAGCTTATGCCGAATATGATCACATGGTTGAGTTATACCATATGGACGTTACACCGCGTATTAATACCAAAATGTATTCAAGCTCATGTTATTTACCTATCCCACAACGCAGTAAAGCCATTTCACACAGTATCGCTAAATGTCTGTGTGATGTGGTGGATTTCCCGCGCTTGGTTAATACCTTACATGACAAAGGCGCGCGGGTATTTATTGAAATGGGTCCAGGTCGTTCGTTATGTAGCTGGGTAGATAAAATCATAGCTAATGGCGATAACGGTAATCAAAAGCAAAGTAGCCATGTATCAGTACCTGTGAATGCCAAAGGTACCAGTGATGAGCTTACTTATATTCGTGCGATAGCTAAGCTAATTAGTCATGGCGTGAATTTGAATTTAGATAGCTTGTTTAACGGGTCAATCCTGGTTAAAGCAGGCCATATCGCAGACGCGAACTATTAGTAAATACAGACAATTAATCAACACAGATAAATAGTCAACATCGATATCTAGTTCAGATGAGTTATATCTCATCAGTTGAAATATGGATTTAAAGAGAGTAATTATGGAAAATATTGCAGTAGTAGGTATTGCTAATTTGTTCCCGGGGTCAAAAGCACCGGATCAATTTTGGCAGCAATTGCTTGAACAACAAGATTGCCGCAGTAAGGCGACCGCTGTTCAAATGGGCGTTGATCCTGCTAAATATACCGCCAACAAAGGTGACACAGATAAGTTTTACTGTGTGCATGGCGGTTACATCAGTGATTTCAATTTTGATGCTTCAGGTTATCAACTCGATAATGATTATTTAGCCGGTTTAGATGACCTTAATCAGTGGGGACTATATGTAACGAAACAAGCCCTTACAGATGCGGGTTACTGGGGCAGTGCTGCATTAGAAAACTGTGGTGTGATTTTAGGCAATTTGTCATTTCCAACCAAGTCATCTAACCAGCTGTTTATGCCTTTGTATCATCAGGTTGTTGATAATGCCTTAAAGTCAGTATTACATCCTGATTTTCAATTGTCGCATTACACAACGGCTAAAAAAACACATGCTGACAATGCGTTAGTAGCAGGTTATCCAGCCGCATTGATCGCACAAGCTGCGGGCCTTGGTGGTTCACACTTTGCACTGGATGCGGCTTGTGCTTCATCTTGTTATAGCGTCAAATTAGCCTGTGATTACCTGCATACGGGTAAAGCTGACATGATGCTAGCGGGTGCTGTATCAGCGTCTGATCCTATGTTCGTTAATATGGGTTTCTCGATATTTCAAGCTTACCCAGCTAACAATGTTCACGCCCCATTTGACCAAAACTCACAAGGCTTATTTGCTGGTGAAGGTGCGGGCATGATGGTATTAAAACGTCAAAGTGATGCAGTACGTGATGGTGATAATATTTACGCCATTATTAAAGGTGGTGCATTATCGAATGACGGTAAAGGCGAGTTTGTATTAAGCCCTAATACCAAAGGTCAAGTCTTAGTATATGAACGTGCTTATGCCGATGCAGATGTTGACCCAAGCACAGTTGACTATATCGAGTGTCATGCAACAGGTACACCTAAAGGTGATAATGTTGAATTGCGTTCGATGGAAACCTTTTTCAGTCGCGTAAATAACAAACCATTGCTGGGCTCTGTTAAATCTAATCTGGGTCATTTGTTAACAGCGGCGGGTATGCCTGGTATGACGAAAGCCATGCTAGCGCTAGGTAAAGGCCTGATCCCCGCAACGATTAATCTAAAACAACCGCTACAATCTAAAAACGGTTACTTTACTGGCGAGCAAATGCCAACGACAACAGTGCCTTGGCCAACGACTCAAGGGGTAAACGCAGATCGACCTCGTACCGCTGGTGTGAGTGTATTTGGTTTTGGTGGCAGTAACGCCCATTTGGTATTGCAACAGCCAACGCAAATACTTGAGTCTAATTTTAGTGTCGCTAAACCGCGTGAGCCACTGGCTATTATTGGTATGGACAGCCATTTTGGTAGTACCAGTAATTTAGCCCAGTTCAAAACCTTATTAAATAATAATCAGAATACCTTCCGTGAATTACCTGAACAGCGCTGGAAAGGCATGGAGAGCAACGCTAACGTAATGCAGTCGTTAGAGTTACGCAAAGCGCCTAAGGGTAGTTACGTTGAACAGCTTGATATTGATTTCTTGCGTTTTAAAGTACCGCCTAATGAAAAAGATTGCTTGATCCCACAGCAGCTAATGATGATGCAAGTAGCAGACAATGCTGCTAAAGATGCTGGTCTCGTTGAAGGTCGCAATGTCGCTGTATTAGTGGCGATGGGCATGGAGCTGGAGTTACATCAGTATCGTGGTCGAGTCAATTTGACAACACAGATAGAAGACAGCTTATTACAGCAAGGTATTAACCTGACCGCTGAGCAACGTGAAGAACTGACTAATATTGCTAAAGATGGTGTCGCTTCAGCTGCACAGCTAAATCAGTACACGAGTTTCATTGGTAACATCATGGCGTCACGTATTTCGGCGTTATGGGATTTCTCTGGTCCTGCTATTACCGTATCAGCTGAAGAAAACTCTGTTTATCGTTGCGTTGAGTTAGCTGAAAACCTATTCCAAACCAGTGATGTTGAAGCCGTTATTATTGCCGCTGTTGATTTGTCTGGTTCAATCGAAAACATTACCTTGCGTCAGCACTATGGTCCTGTGAATGAAAGCGCCTCGCTAACCAACAATATTCTTGACCAGCAACAGTGGCTGGTGGGTGAAGGTGCAGCGGCGATTGTTGTTAAACCGTCATCGCAAGTTACTGCTGAGCAAGTCTATGCGCGTATTGATGCGGTGAGTTTTACCCCTGGTAGCGATGCCAAGGCAATTACGATTGCTGCGGATAAGGCATTAACATTAGCCGGAGTCAGTGCTGCGGACGTAACGAGCGTTGAAGCTCACGCAAGTGGTTTTAGTGCAGAAAATAGTGCTGAAAAAACGGCGTTACCAACTTTATACCCAAGTGCAAATATCGGTTCGGTGAAAGCCAATATTGGTCATACGTTTAATGCATCTGGCATGGCGAGTATCATTAAAACGGCCTTGCTGTTAGATCAACAAACGAGTCAACATATTGCGATTAACGGTCTTGGTCGTGATAACAGTTGTGCACATCTTATCTTGTCGAGTTCAGAGCAAGCACATCAAGCTGCACCTGCGCCAGTTGGCAAACGACGTCCACAGTTAGTTAAAACGATCAAACTGGGTGGTCAGTTAATTAGTAACGCGATTGTTAACAGTGCTAGCTCATCTTTGCACGCTATTAAAGCGCAGTTTGCAGGTAAACACTTAAACAAAGTTAACCAGCCAGTGATGATGGACAACCTGAAACCACAAGGCATTAGCGCGCATTCAACGAATGAGCATGTGGTTGTAGCACCGTCTACTCCCCAACAGTCTATTATCCAAGAACCAAATATTCAAACTACAGCAGCAGCTGTAAGTTCACCCCTTTCTCAACATCAACATACAACGCAGCCCGTAGCGGCACCGAGCGTTGTTGGAGTGACAGTGAAAAGTAAAGCCAGTAATCAAATTCATCAGCAAGCGTCTACGCATAAAGCCTTTTTAGAAAGTCGCTTAGCTGCACAGAAAAACCTATCACAACTTGTTGAACTACAAACCAAGCTATCAACACAAACAGGAAGTGATAATACACCTAGAAATACGGCGTCAACAACTCCCGTACCAACAAACCCTGTGCCTGCAGCGCCATTAACACTTGTGTCTACTCTTGTTTCAAAGACGCCAGTGGTAGCGACAGACCTAACGAGTTCTGAAGCAAAAGCGCAAGCGGCAGCAGCACAAGCAGGTTTCCAGATCAAAGGCCCTGTTGGTTACAACTATCCACCACTGCAGTTAATTGAACGTTATAACAAACCAGAAAAAGTGATTTACGATCAAGCTGATTTGGTTGAGTTCGCTGAAGGTGATATTGGTAAGGTATTCGGTGCTGAATACAATATTATTGATGGCTATTCACGTCGTGTACGTCTACCAACCTCAGATTATTTATTAGTAACGCGTGTTACTGAACTTGATGCCAAGGTTCATGAATACAAGAAATCATACATGTGTACTGAATATGATGTACCTGTTGATGCACCGTTCTTAATTGATGGTCAGATCCCTTGGTCTGTTGCTGTAGAGTCAGGCCAGTGTGATTTGATGTTGATTTCATACATAGGCATTGATTTCCAAGCTAAAGGCGAACGTGTTTACCGTTTACTTGATTGCGAATTAACCTTCCTTGAAGAGATGGCTTTCGGTGGCGATACCTTACGTTACGAGATCCACATTGATTCGTATGCGCGTAATGGCGAGCAGTTATTATTCTTCTTCCATTATGATTGTTACGTGGGTGATAAAAAGGTACTTATCATGCGTAATGGTTGTGCTGGTTTCTTTACTGACGAAGAGCTTTCTGATGGTAAAGGCGTTATTCATAACGATAAAGACAAAGCCGAATTTAGCAATGCAGTTAAATCATCATTCACGCCGTTATTACAACATAACCGTGGTCAATATGACTACAACGACATGATGAAGCTAGTTAATGGTGACGTTGCGAGTTGTTTTGGCCCGGAATATGATCAAGGTGGCCGTAATCCATCGTTGAAATTCTCGTCTGAAAAATTCTTGATGATTGAACGTATTACCAAAATAGATCCAACGGGTGGTCATTGGGGATTAGGACTGTTAGAAGGTCAGAAAGATTTAGACCCTGAACATTGGTATTTCCCTTGTCACTTTAAAGGTGATCAAGTGATGGCTGGTTCATTGATGTCGGAAGGTTGTGGCCAAATGGCGATGTTCTTCATGTTATCTCTTGGTATGCATACTAATGTGAACAACGCTCGTTTCCAACCGTTACCTGGTGAATCACAAACGGTACGTTGTCGTGGGCAAGTACTACCACAGCGCAATACCTTAACTTACCGTATGGAAGTAACGGCGATGGGGATGCATCCACAGCCATTCATGAAAGCCAATATTGATATTTTGCTTGATGGTAAAGTGGTTGTTGATTTCAAAAACTTGAGCGTGATGATCAGCGAACAAGATGAGAACTCTCCTTATCCTGTGACGTTGCCGCATAATGTGACATTGAAAGCACCTGTTCTTACATCTGCTACGTCTGAAGAGAAAGCTACACCTGCGACTGCAATTGTTAACTGTGCCGATTTGGATGAACGTGGTGTTGAGCCGTTTAAGTTTCCTGAACGTCCGTTAATGCGCGTAGAGTCAGACCTGTCTGCACCGAAAAGCAAAGGTGTGACGCCGATTAAGCATTTTGAAGCTCCTGCTGTTTCTGGTCACCATAGAGTACCTAATCAAGCACCGTTTACACCTTGGCATATGTTTGAGTTTGCGACGGGTAATATCTCTAACTGTTTTGGTCCTGACTTTGATGTTTATGAAGGTCGTATTCCACCACGTACACCTTGTGGTGACTTACAAGTTGTAACGCAGGTTGTGGAAGTGCAGGGCGAACGTCTTGATCTGAAGAACCCATCAAGCTGTGTGGCAGAATACTATGTACCTGAAGATGCTTGGTACTTTACTAAAAACAGCCATGAAAACTGGATGCCATATTCATTAATCATGGAAATTGCATTGCAACCAAATGGGTTTATTTCAGGTTACATGGGCACAACGCTTAAATACCCAGAAAAAGATCTGTTCTTCCGTAACCTTGATGGTAGCGGCACATTATTAAAGCAGATTGATTTACGCGGCAAAACGATTGTGAACAAATCAGTCTTGGTTAGTACGGCTATTGCTGGTGGCGCAATTATTCAAAGCTTCACGTTTGATATGTCTGTAGATGGCGAGTTATTTTATACAGGTAAAGCAGTATTTGGTTACTTTAGTGGTGAATCACTGACTAACCAACTGGGCATTGATAACGGTAAAACAACAAATGCCTGGTTTGTTGATAATAATACGCCCGCAGCCAATATTGATGTGTTCGATTTAACAGATCAGTCTTTAGCGTTATACAAAGCACCTGCCGGTAAACCGCATTATAAATTAGCGGGTGGCCAGATGAACTTCATCGATACTGTGTCTGTTGTTGAAGGCGGCGGTAAAGCGGATGTTGCTTATGTTTATGGCGAACGTACGATTGATGCTGATGACTGGTTCTTCCGTTATCACTTCCACCAAGATCCGGTTATGCCTGGTTCGTTAGGTGTTGAAGCTATTATTGAGTTAATGCAAACCTATGCGCTTAAAAATGACTTAGGTGCACAGTTTAATAGTCCACGTTTTGTTGCGCCGATGACGAAAGTTGATTGGAAATATCGTGGCCAAATTACGCCGTTGAATAAACAGATGTCACTAGACGTGCATATCACCGAGATCATTACTGAATCAGGTGAAGTGCGACTCGTTGGTGATGCGAACCTGTCTAAAGATGGTCTGCGCATTTATGAAGTGAAGAATATTGTATTAAGTATTGTTGAAGCGTAACGGGCGTGACGGGCGTGACGAGCTTTAGGACTTACTTTAATCAATACGGCTAGGTGTCCATTTAGACGCTTTGAACTTAGTAATTAATAGACAAAATAATTGAGCTGTGGAATGAATATATTAAGTAATCATTCGGCAGCTACAAAAAAGGAATTAAGAATGTCGAGTTTAGGTTTTAACAATAACAACGCAATTAACTGGGGCTGGAAAGTGGATCCTGCATCAGTACATACGCAAGACACAGAAATTAAAGCAGCTTTAATGGATCTGTCTAAGCCGCTTTACGTGGCGAATCGTGTTGCAAACAATGCTGCTGTAATGGGGATCGCTAACCATACGTCAGTCGCAGGTGCTATCAGCAATAATATCGATATTGATGTATTGGCGTTTGCACAGAAGTTAACACCTGAAGATCTGGGTGATGACGCGTACAAAAAACAACATGGGGTTAAATATGCTTACCATGG
>Ga0138401_1011352_pt1 | contig 9349 bp, 11 predicted proteins | sample KNI3SL6_AmetaT_FD_101528 | JGI IMG/M metagenome (GOLD analysis project Ga0138401, IMG submission 101528) | Marine microbial communities from Southern Atlantic Ocean transect - KN I3 S16 L6_A metaT (Metagenome Metatranscriptome) (version 2)... | ecosystem: Environmental > Aquatic > Marine >... | reverse complement strand
TCTGGCACATTCTTAAGAATGATAGTTTCATCACTTAGTAACGTTGCAAATAGAATCGGTAGTGCCGCGTTCTTAGCACCCGAAATAGTCACATCGCCATTTAACTGACAAGGACCTTTAATTAAAAACTTATCCATTCTAATCCAGCCTAAGAAGGTAATATAAATTTACGTTCGCGAATCCATTCTTCAGGTGTGTATGCCTTGATGGTTAACGCATGAATACTATTTGATGCAATTTGCTCTTTTAATGGCGCATAAATAGCTTGTTGTTTTTTTACACGGCTCATACCGACAAACATCTCGGCGACAGCAATAACGTCGTAGTGGCTGCCTTCACCTTTCACGTGTAATTCCTGGAACGTATACTCATTTTCCAGCAATGTTTTTAATTCTTGAATATCCATAATACTAAAATCCTGTAATGCCGCCATTCTAAGCCAAGTTAAAAACTCTACATGCTACGATCGCAAACTGACTAAAACGATAGAGCAGCATGTTTAGTTTTAAGTGAATGACGTTCTAAATGAGAGAATCGCGCTTAAAACTAAAGTATTAAAATAGCCCAGTATTCTAAAAGCAATCGCTTTAATACACAATCCAAAACTTTCACTAAGTCACGATTTTTAGGGCGTGATCATTCGATAGTCGACAAGATTTAACAATTTAGCTTTTCTTTCCGTTAAAAAAGACCGAAAATAGTACTCTTTTTTATCAACTTTTTAATTGGCCGATGTTAACTACAAATATTATTATTTTAATTCTGGGATTGATTGGACTTGTCATCAGTGCCGATAAATTCGTCTATGGCGCTGCTGGATTAGCCCGAAATCTTGGTATCTCACCGCTTATCATTGGCCTTACTATTGTAGCGATGGGTTCATCTGCACCAGAAATGATGGTCGCTGTATCGGCATCGCTAAATGGCGCTCCCAATACGGCAATCGGTAACGCGATTGGTTCAAACATAACCAACATAACCTTGGTTTTAGGCTTAACCGCATTATTAAAACCCTTACTCGTCGGCTCTGCAACCATCCGTAGAGAGATCCCGATGGTATTAATTACCACGATACTTGCCGGTGTTGTGCTTTGGGATTTAAAACTAGAAATGTATGAAGGTGTAATTTTATTATTATTATTCTTCATTACGATTCTAACGTTAACAATTTTAGCATTAAAGCGTCCAAGTGATGATCCGATTGCCGACGAACACAATGATGACGTACCTGAAGGCGTGCCAACTTGGAAAGCAGTGGCATGGTTAATTTTCGGTATGATCGCCCTGCCTGTTAGCTCTAGCTATCTTGTCGATTCAGCAGTCGTGATCGCACAATACTATGGCATGAGCGATTTAGTTATCGGCCTGACTATTATTGCGATAGGCACGAGCTTACCAGAACTTGCAGCATCAATAACCGGCGTTTTAAAAGGTGAAGATGACCTAGCGATGGGGAATATCATTGGGTCTAACATCTTCAACATTTTAGCCGTATTGTCGTTACCTGGTATTTTAGCACCAGGTATGATTGATCCCGCGATTATTAGTCGTGACTTCTACTACATGCTCGGCGCAACGATCGTGATGCTATTAATGGCCATCGGCTTTAGAGGCCGTCCAGGTCGTATCAACCGTATTGAAGGTGGCGTGCTATTGGCTGGTTTTGTCGCGTATCAAGTTATTATATTTAGTAGTATTTAGTCATTATTGCTATTCTAGGCTAAGTATTAATGCTAAATATTAAATCGTATATTTATTAGGAAATAACCATGTCGAGTCAGTTCAATTATTGTCAAAGTGCGCTTAATGTCATTGAAATAGAAGCCGCTGCGATCACGCAATTAGGTCAATATATTGATACGACCTTTACAGGTGCTTGTGAGTTACTTATCGCCTGTAAAGGCAAGGTTATTGTGACCGGCATGGGAAAATCAGGGCATATTGCTAACAAAATTGCGGCGACACTCGCCAGTACCGGGACGCCAGCATTCTTCGTGCATCCAGGTGAAGCCAGTCATGGCGATCTGGGCATGATCGAACGTGAAGATGTGGTCATCGCCCTCTCAAATTCAGGTGAGTCTGATGAAATATTAGCACTGTACCCAGTATTAACCCGTTTAAGCATACCGATCATTGCGATAACGGGTAACACCAATTCAACCATGGCTCGTGAAGCAACCGTTAGCTTATGTGTTAAGGTCGATAAAGAAGCTTGTCCATTAGGGTTAGCACCGACCTCGAGTACCACTGCAAGCTTAGTCATGGGGGATGCTATTGCCGTCTCTTTACTTGAAGCGAAAGGTTTTACAGCCAATGATTTTGCCTTATCTCACCCAGGCGGTAGCTTAGGTCGTAAGTTATTACTGCGTATTTCCGACATTATGCATAAAGGTGACGGCATACCAAGCGTACAACAAAACGAAACGATTTCAGATGCCTTATTAGAAGTGTCTCGAAAAGGCCTAGGGATGACCGCTGTCACGAACGCCGATAAGCTGGTTGGTATTTTCACTGACGGTGATTTACGTCGTATTTTAGATGCACGTATAGATATTCACCAAACCCCTATCAGTGCAGTAATGACCGAAAGGTGTGTTACTATTAATGAACATATATTGGCTGCAGAAGCCCTCGCCGTCATGGAAAATAAGAAAGTTAACGGCTTAATTGTTGTTAATGAAAAACAAGAACCAGTCGGCGCCTTCAATATGCATGACTTACTACGCGCAGGTGTACTATAAAATGATCAACACGTTATACGGTCCAATCTCACAAGATATTTTAACTAAAGCAAAAACATTAAAGCTGCTTATTTGCGATATAGATGGTGTTTTTTCTGACGGTCGAGTGTATATGGGTAACGATGGCGAAGAGCTGAAAGCATTCCATACCCGTGATGGTTTTGGGGTTAAATCGCTACTTAATGCAGGTATTGAAGTCGCGGTCATCACCGGCCGTCAGTCAACGATTGTCGCTAACCGTATGCAAGGGTTAGGGGTTAAGCATGTCTATCAAGGCCAGGACAACAAAGTCGTTGCCTTTAACATGCTGCTTGAAAAATTAAACATATCACCAGAACATGTAGCCTATATTGGTGATGATGTTATCGATTTACCGGTAATGAATCTATGTGGGCTCAGTGTTGCAGTTGCAGATGCACACCCATTAGTCAAAAAAGGTGCTGATTTTAGCACCTCTATTCGCGGTGGTTTTGGCGCAGTAAGAGAACTCGCAGACCTGATCTTATTAGCGAAAGGGATTTTAGACCAAGCACAAGGTACTTCGGTATGAATCGACAAAATGTAGGAATAGTAATCCTCTTTTTGTGTGCCCTTGGGATATGGCGATTTTTTTCGCCTAATGAAGAAATAACAGCACCAACATCAACCGAATATCAACCTGATTTTACTGCACAAGTTCTCCGTAGCGTTGAATTTAGCCTTGAAGGAAAAATTATACGTCGCACTTTTGCAGATAGCATGGAGCATTATGGTGAGTTAGGCATGACAATGTTCACTAACCCCGTTATCATCCTTTATGATGAAAATGCACAAGCGACGTGGAAGATCAAAGCTAAAGAAGGTAACTTTAGCAGTGAAGATGTCGCCATATTACGCGATGATGTTATCATCAAAAACATGGCTAAAAATGATTATATCGATGTCATCACAACCAGTTATTTACAATTAGAACTCGCCGAAAATTTGGTGCGTAGCGATCAATTAATTACCATTACTGGCGACTTGTTTAATCAAACAGGCATTGGCCTGGAAGGTGATTTAAAACAAGAATACATGACAATCCTTAAGCAAGTTGAAGCGATTTATACTAATGATGAAAAAATATAAAGTTTTACTGTTAACATTATTCATGAGTAATTCAGCACTCGCATTAGAGTCTGATTTCCAAGAAAATGTTGTCGTGAATGCCAAACGTCAAGAAGTGTTTATTAAAGAGAACCGCGTTATCTTTTATGATAATGTGGTGGTAACTCAAGGCACTATATTAATTCATGCTGATAAACTAACGGTATTAAGCTCTAACGGCAAAGGCACCGAAGTAATGATAGCGACGGGGAACGTAGCTACTTTTTATCAAGAACTAGATGACGGTAAAAAAATTAACGCTGAGTCTAACGAGATCCGCTATGAACTTGGCAAAAAAACGCTTAACCTTGTCAAAAAATGCCCGTTTACGCCAAGCTGATAGTGAAGTTAAAGGTGACAAGATCATCTACCAAATTGATAAACAAGAAATGATAGCCGAGAGTGGCAAAAATGAATCCGATCGCGTGATCACTATTTTCACTCCTGAAGACACCAAAACTAAGTAGAGTAAGTAAATTCATATGGCGCGTTTAAAAGCATCACACTTAGCAAAAAGTTACAACAAACGTAAAGTGGTTTCAGATGTGAGTCTGGAAGTTGAATCCGGCCAAATTGTTGGCTTGCTTGGGCCTAATGGCGCAGGTAAAACCACAACCTTTTATATGGTGGTTGGCTTAGTAAAGCGAGATCATGGACAAATCTTCATCGATGACCAAGAATTAACCCATGAGCCTATGCATATTCGCGCACAGCAAGGTATTGGCTACTTACCACAAGAAGCCTCTATTTTTCGCCGCTTATCAGTAACAAAAAATATCATGGCTATTTTGGAATTACGCACAGAATTAAGCCGTTTTGAACGTGAAGAAAAATTAGAAGAATTATTAGAAGAATTTCATATCACCCATATCCGCGACAGTTTAGGTATGAGCTTATCAGGTGGTGAACGCCGTCGTGTAGAGATTGCTCGCGCACTCGCTGCAGATCCGAAGTTTATCTTATTGGATGAACCATTTGCTGGCGTAGATCCAATTTCGGTTGGCGATATTAAGAAAATCATTCAGCATTTACGTGACCGCGGTTTAGGTGTGTTAATTACCGATCATAACGTACGTGAAACGCTTGATGTATGTGAACATTCATATATTGTTAGCCATGGACATTTGATCGCTTCAGGTACTTCTGAAGAAATTTTATCCAATGAAAAAGTAAAAGAAGTATATCTTGGAGATCAATTCCGACTATAGTTTGATATTGATATTGATATTTAGCCGCATTAAGGAAGAGAGAGTAGTCGTTAGATGAAGCCATCATTACAACTTAGGATGAGTCAATCTCTGGCAATGACGCCACAGTTACAACAAGCGATTCGATTATTACAACTATCGACCTTGGAGTTACAGCAAGAGATCCAAGAAGCGCTAGATAGCAATCCACTATTAGAACAAGAAGATCCTCATGAGTCGCCCGCTAACGACGCAGATAATCATAACGCGCATGATGACCACAACCATGACGCTAATCATGATGCAGCGCCGACCGATAGCAGTCAAATTGAAGTGGGCGATGCGCTTGCCAGTGAATCGATGCCCGATGAACTACCCAATGACAGTAACTGGGACGACGTTTATACCCCACAAATACAAAACCACAGTAGCGGCAGCGCCGGAATTGATGGCCTAGATCAAGTTTACCAAGGTGAAACCAGCGAAGGTTTATACGAACATTTGATGTGGCAAATGGAGCTAACCCCTTTTTCTGACATCGATCACGCAATTGCAGTCGCAATTATTGACGGTATTGATGATCACGGTTATCTCACTCAAACTTGTGAAGAGATCCTGAACAGCGTTGATATCGACCACCAAGAAGTGGACGCTAACAACGATGCCAAGATTGAATTAGACGAAGTCGAAGCGGTACTAAAACGTATTCAGCACTTTGATCCCATCGGCGTAGCAGCACGTTCACTGCAAGAATGTTTATTGATCCAACTCCAACATTTACCTAAAAATACCCCTTGGTTAAGCGAATGTCAGCAAATAATCCAATCTCATATGGATTTATTAGGTAATCGCGACTACCGTCAATTAAGCCGTAAAACAAAATTAAAAGAGCCCCAACTGAAAGAGATCATGCAATTAATTCAGAGCTTGGAACCAAGACCAGGCAATGTCATTGATCAAACAGAAGGGCTTTACGTTATACCAGACGTGTTAGTAAAGAAAAAAAATAATCAATGGGTGGTAGAGTTAAATCCTGACATTGTGCCAAGATTAAAGGTGAACAATGAATATTCTAATCTTTCGACAGGTAACCGCAACAGCAGCGATGGGCAATTTGTTCGCACCCACGTCCAAGAAGCAAAGTGGTTTATTAAAAGTTTAGAAAGTCGTAATGACACCTTACTAAAAGTGACAAAAAGTATCGTCCAGCGACAGGTTGATTTTTTTGAGTATGGTGATGAAGCCATGAAACCTATGGTACTCAACGATATTGCCGAAGAAGTTGAGATGCATGAATCCACGATATCGCGTGTGACGACGCAGAAGTTTATGCATACCCCACGTGGGATCTTTGAATTGAAATTTTTCTTTTCAAGTCATGTAAGCACGGACAACGGTGGCGAATGTTCATCAACCGCTATCCGAGCATTAATTAAGAAATTGGTCGCGGCAGAAAATGCCAGCAAGCCATTAAGTGACAGCAAGATTGCTGATTTACTTGCTGATCAAGGTATCAAGGTCGCTCGACGTACTATTGCAAAGTATCGAGAAGCACTGAGCATACCGCCATCTAATCAGCGCAAGAGTCTATTATAGGACTCACCTAACCTTCATAAGGGAGACGTATATGCAAATTAATTTAACAGGTAGACATGTAGATATTACAGATTCACTGAAAGATTACGTTGATAGCAAGTTTTCCAAATTAGAACGACATTTCGATCACATAAACAATATCCACGTGATCTTAAATGTCGAAAAATTACTGCAGGTTGCAGAAGCAAAAATACATTTAAATGGGGGGGAAATTTTTGCCGTACATGAACATAACGACATGTATGCTGCAATTGATGGCTTAATGGATAAACTCGATAGGCAGGTCATTAAACACAAAGAAAAATTAATTCGCCATTAATTTTAGCCCCACAACAAATAACCTAAAGGAAAACCACTTTTCCTTTAGGTATTACTTTAAGTATTAATAACGCTGACATAATTAAAACATATCATATCCACACCAATTACGGGATAATGAGCATTCTTTTATATTGCTACAGCTTTAAAATTAGCAACCTAATTTTAGCTATGGTAACGATATATTCGCTGCGCAGATATGGGGACAGAACATGAAATTAATAATCGTCAGCGGCCAATCAGGATCCGGTAAATCAATTGCTTTACGGGTACTTGAAGACTTAGGCTACTATTGTGTAGACAACCTACCTGTTACCTTGCTCCCACAGCTACTACAAACCTTAAATGAAAAAACTGAAAAAGTGGCTGTCAGTATCGATGTACGTAACCTCCCAACTGACAAAAAAGAATTAAATGACATTATTACGGCGCTAAAAGCCAGCACCGACCTAACCAGTTTATTCCTCGATACCAATAAAGCTGTACTTATTAAGCGCTACAGCGAGACGAGACGACTACATCCATTAACCAAAGATGAGTTATCGCTATCTCAAGCAATTGAAATAGAGGAAAAACGCTTACGCCCTATCGCCTTGCATGCTGATTTGAAAATCGATACCACCGAGCTCAATATTCATGAGCTGAGCGAGCAAATCAAAGAACGTATTCTAGGTAAGAAAAATAATCAATTGGTGTTGGTCTTCCAATCATTTGGTTTCAAACATGGCCTACCAATGGATGCTGACTATGTATTCGACGTGCGATTTTTACCTAACCCACATTGGATCCCAGAATTAAAACCGTATACAGGTCTGGATGAACCGGTGATTAGTTACCTCAGCCAACAACCAGAAGTAATGAGTTTTGCACTGCAAATCGAAAATTTATTAACGACCTGGTTACCGCTGTTAGAAAAAAATAATCGCAGCTATGTCACTGTTGCAATTGGCTGTACTGGCGGCCAACACCGTTCTGTCTTTATTGCAGAGCAGCTAGCGAAATACTTTAAACTGCAAGATCGAATCGTGCAAACCCGTCACCAGACATTAGAAAAAAACAAACACAAGATCAGCTAAGCACTACCTTAGCCAACGTATTATCAATACCATATAATGAATTATGATATTTTATGTAAATGCTGATTATAAATACAGATTAAGCTAGAATTGTCCGCATCAGCGGGCAAGGTCTTGCACAAGAATAATAAGAATGGGGACGACATATGCTAGAACAAATGGAGCATGACAGTACACACCTGCGTTTAAGTGAAATGAATGAAGCGCTCGACAGCGGTATGTTTGTTCACGTAAAACGAATGCTCAACCAAACGCCCCCTTGTGATATTGCATTATTACTCGAATCATCACCACCAGCTGGCCGTAAAGTCTTGTGGCGGTTAACCGACTCTGAAATGCAAGGTGAGATCCTTGACGAGCTAAATGAAGACGCCAAGACCAGCATTCTAAAACTGATGGATACTGAATCACTGGTTGCTGCAACGGAAGGTTTGGATACCGATGACCTCGCCAATATTCTCCGCAGTCTACCCGATAGCATCTATCAAGAAGTTATCACGCAAATGGACACTCAAGATCGCCATCGTCTAGAAGCTGCTATGGCCTATCCAGAAGATACTGCCGGCAGCATCATGGATACGGACACCATAACTTTACGTCCTGATGTCACTGTTGATGTGATCTTACGTTATATTCGTTTGCGTGGAGAATTACCTGAAGCCACTGATACGTTATACGTTGTCGATAAAGATGACCGATTAATTGGCGATGTACCTTTAGCCATGCTACTCACGACAGATCCCAACAGTGTTATTAGCACCATCATGGATCGTCAAGCAGAAACCTTACCAGCCACGATGGATACTTCTGAAGTAGCCAAACTGTTTGAGCGTCATGATTGGATCTCAGCCCCCGTACTTGATGACTCAGGGAAATTACTCGGTCGTATTACCATTGATGACGTGGTTGATATTATCCGTGAAAATGCCGAGCATGACATGATGGGTATGGCCGGCATGGATGATGACGAGGATACTTTTGCTCCCGTTATCCAAAGTACCAAGCGTCGTACACTCTGGCTTGGGGTTAATTTAATCGCGGCACTCACAGCCGCATCCGTCTCGAATATGTTTGAAGCAACTTTAGAACAGCTAGCAACATTGGCTATTTTGATGACCATTGTCCCTAGCATGGGTGGCATAGCTGGTAATCAAACACTTGCACTGGTTATCCGTGGTATGGCGGTTGGCCATATTAGTGATGAGAATAGTCGCTGGTTAATTGGTAAAGAAGCCATGGTAGGGGCACTGAATGGCGCTATCTGGGCCATCTCTATCGCTATTATCGTGTCATTATGGAAAGGCGA
>Ga0138401_1102147_pt1 | contig 10167 bp, 12 predicted proteins | sample KNI3SL6_AmetaT_FD_101528 | JGI IMG/M metagenome (GOLD analysis project Ga0138401, IMG submission 101528) | Marine microbial communities from Southern Atlantic Ocean transect - KN I3 S16 L6_A metaT (Metagenome Metatranscriptome) (version 2)... | ecosystem: Environmental > Aquatic > Marine >... | reverse complement strand
TAATCAACCATTTTTAATATTATTTAATTTTTAACTCATATAAAAAAGTATTCGACAGTGACGTCACTGTCGAATACTTTTTTATATGAGTTAAAAATTAAATAATATTAAAAATGGTTGATTATATCGGTCTTGGGGTACTGCAACCCTAGGGCGGTAGCGTGCTTTTTTGTAAATGGTCTGAGGTTAGCTTAGTGAATGTTAAGGTATTTTAAATTCAGGCTAAGATCATGAAGAAGCCTTCTGTGGAAAGGGTTTCAAGAGGGGGATAAATTAATATAGTCCTATCGAAGTTGATCATTTTATGCAATTTTAATAATTTGAATGTTTGATAGCGTTATGATCATATACTCTCTTTTGGGAGTGATAAAGTGAACGGATTTAGACCTTTTGAGCCAGTTATCAATCATACCTGACCCACGCCAAGCTTGGAAAATAGACCATAAGTTATCAAATATTTTATTTTTGACTGGGCAGAATTAACGACTGTAGGCATAGTGGGTTCGATACGACACGTTGGTGATGTAGTCCCCCGAGATATTACAATAAAATATTACATTAGTTCAGCAAAACTTAATGCGAAAGAGCTGTTAGAAGCAACTCGTTCACATTGGTTTATCGAAGTACAGCTGCACTGGCTGTACTTCGTAATCTTGCCCAAGCCCATTATGGTGCTGGTAAAGTATGCGAACGTATTCTTGACGAATTAGAAAACAGATAAGGTTATATAATGTCTTTTGAAACAATTTCAGTTGTCAGTTTAGGGTATATTGGTTTACCAACTGCAGCCATCACTGTCGATACAAAAGGAATTTGGGCGTAATGAAGGTTTTAATTACAGGCGGAGCAGGTTTTATAGGTTCTACTGTTATTCGGTATATTATAGAAAATACAAATGATTCAGTTATTAATCTGGATAAACTGACTTATGCAGGGAACTTAGAGTCATTAGCTAAAGTGGCTGAATCAGACAATTATTCTTTTGAGCAAGTTGATATTTGTAACCGCCCCGAGCTAGACCGTATCTTCTCAGAATATAAACCGGATGCAGTCATGCATTTAGCCGCTGAGTCACATGTCGACCGTTCAATCGATGGGCCTGCTACCTTTATTGAGACTAACATTGTTGGTACTTACACATTACTTGAAGCTACTCGCCAATATTGGTTAACACTTAGTGAAGATAAAAAACAGTCTTTTCGTTTTCATCATATTAGCACTGACGAAGTGTATGGTGATTTAGAAGGTTCTGATGACTTGTTTACAGAAAAAACATCTTACAATCCAAGTTCACCTTACTCTGCATCGAAAGCATCAAGTGATCACTTAGTTAGAGCTTGGTTACGTACTTATGGTCTTCCTACTGTTATAACAAATTGTTCGAATAATTATGGACCTTACCATTTTCCCGAGAAGCTTATTCCATTAGTCATTTTAAATGCGCTAGCTGGTAAGCCGCTACCAATATATGGTAAAGGTAAGCAAATTCGTGATTGGTTGTATGTGGAAGATCATGCGCGTGCGTTATACAAAGTTGTTGCTGAAGGTGTGGTGGGTGAAACCTACAATATTGGCGGTCATAACGAGATGCAAAATATTGAAGTGGTTGAAAGCCTTTGTAATATTTTAAATGAATTAGTTCCTAGAAATACTGATTATAAAGAGTTAATTACTTTTGTCGCAGATAGACCTGGTCATGACGTTCGTTATGCTATTGATGCAAGTAAAATTGAGCGAGAGCTTGACTGGAAACCTACAGAAACATTTGATACAGGTTTAAGAAAAACGGTTGAATGGTATTTAGCAAATCGTGAGTGGTGCCAAAATGTGCAAGATGGCTCTTATCAACGTGAACATCTAGGGATTTAATATGAAAGGTATTGTTTTAGCTGGAGGGTCTGGCACGCGTTTATACCCAATTACAAAAGGTGTATCGAAGCAGTTATTACCTGTTTATGATAAACCTATGATTTATTACCCTCTATCAGTACTAATGCTGGCAGGTATTGATGATATTCTAATCATTACGACCCCTGAGGATCAAAGTAGTTTCATTCGCCTTTTAGGTGATGGCAGTGATTTTGGTATTAATTTAAGTTATGAAGCCCAAACTAATCCAGATGGCCTAGCACAAGCTTTTATTATTGGTGAAGAGTTTATCGGCACTGATTCAGTGTGTTTGGTCTTAGGTGATAACTTATTTTGGGGGCAAGGTTTTTCCCCGATGCTAAAAAAAGCAGCTTCTGATCCTAAAGGCGCGACGGTTTTTGGGTATCAAGTAAAAGACCCTGAACGATTTGGTGTTGTTGACTTTGACCAATATATGAAAGTACTTTCAATTGAGGAAAAACCGGTTAAACCCAAATCAAACTTTGCTGTGACTGGGCTTTATTTTTATGATAATAATGTTATTGAAATTGCAAAACAGGTAAAACCATCAGAACGTGGTGAGCTTGAAATTACGAGCATTAACCAAGCTTATTTAAATATGGGATTATTAAATGTGAAATTACTCGGGCGTGGATTTGCATGGTTAGATACAGGTACTCACGAAACATTATTAGACTCTGCGATGTTTGTGGAAACCATCGAGCGACGTCAAGGCTATAAAATAGCTTGTTTAGAAGAGATTGCGCTTAATAATGGTTGGTTAAAAAAGAGTGATTTAGCAAGGTTGTATCCTAGCCCACAAAAAAACACCTATGGTCGTTACTTGGAAAGTCTCATTAATGAATAAAAAAGTTGCAATATTACAATCCAACTATATTCCGTGGAAAGGTTACTTCGATTTAATCGCCTCGGTAGACGAATTCATTATTTATGATGATATGCAATATACGAAAAGAGATTGGCGTAATCGTAATAAAATAAAAACGAATAATGGTGCTCAGTGGCTGTCAATTCCTGTTGAAGTAAAAGGTAAGTATCTTCAATCAATACAAGATACCAAAATCAGTGATGAACACTGGGGTAAAAAACATTGGAATAGTATCAAACAGAATTATTCTAAATCAAGGTATTTTGAGCAATATAAAGACTTATTTGAAGGTGTTTACCTTGAAAGCTCAGTGGAGCACCTCAGCCTTATTAATTACAAATTAATTTGTGTTATTAATAAAATATTAGGTATAGAAACAAAAATTAGCTGGTCTAGTGATTACACACTGCTTGACGGCAAGAGTGAACGACTACTTGGCTTATGCAAAGATTCTAATGCGAGTGAATATATTAGCGGGCCTGCTGCTAAAGATTACTTAGATGAATCATTATTCACTGACAGTGATATACAGGTCACTTGGTTCGACTACTCAGGTTATCCTGAATATGAACAGCGTTTCCCACCATTTGAACACGGTGTAACCATTTTAGATTTGATCTTCAATGAAGGACCGGATGCAGCTAAATTTATGAAGAATATTAAGAACTAATTATGAAACTTTCAATTGTTACTACTCTTTACAATTCATCTAAATACATAAGTGAATTTTATTCCCGAATCTCGGCTTCAGCGAAACAGTATACTGAAGATTATGAAATTATATTTGTTGATGATGGTTCTCCAGATAATAGCTTAAGTATTGCCGTAGAGGTTGCTAATATAGATTCGCGTGTTAAAGTTTTGGAACTTTCAAGAAATTTTGGTCATCACAAAGCGATGATGACTGGGTTATCTCATGCAACAGGCGATTTAGTTTTTTTAATTGATGCGGATCTCGAAGAGGAACCTGAGCTGTTAAACTCGTTTTATCAATATCATAATAATAATGATGTCGATGTTGTTTATGGTACTCAAGAAGTTCGTAAAGGAGGGAAGTTTGAACAAATATCTGGTGCATTATTTTATAAAACTTTAAATTACCTTTCTGATTTGAAACTTCAAGATAATATTATCACCGCTAGATTAATGACATCTGAATACGTAAAAGCGTTGGTAAGTCATGATGAAAGAGAGGTCTTTATAGCGGGGCTATGGCAGATAACAGGGTTCAAACAAGACTCGATAACGGTTAAAAAGCATAGTACTAGTGAAACAACCTATTCAATTAGACATAAATTGGCAATTTTAGTTAACTCTGTAACATCATTCAGTAATAAACCATTGAGAAGTATATTCCATATTGGTGTTTTTATATCCTTATCTTCGTTTCTCTATATTTCTTATATATTAATAAATAAATTATTTTTTGCTAGTCCTATTGATGGTTGGACTTCCATAATGGCATCAATTTGGCTGTTAGGTGGAATGATAATATCATTTATAGGTATTATCGGGATTTACCTTTCCAAGATATATTCCGAAACCAAAAAAAGACCATATACAATTATTCGGAAAATTTATGAACGATAATACTCGTATTCACCAAGAAGTTTCAGACTACTACTCTAAAAAAATCAAACAGCATGGGGATACCCCGCAAGGCGTTGATTGGAATGGTGAAGAAAGTCAAATAATCCGCTTTCAGCAGTTATCAAAACTTATTAACAATGACGTAAATGTGAGTGTTAATGATTTAGGATGTGGTTATGGCTCCTATTATGATTACTTAAAAACGCACGTTAAAAATTTAGATTATCAAGGCATTGATTTATCTTCAGAGATGATAAATTCTGCTGTTGCTCGGCAAAAAAATGAGAATACAGCCCATTTTTTAATTGCAAATAAGCCTTCTCGCATTGCTGACTATTGTATTGCTAGTGGTATTTTTAATGTTAAGTTAGAAAGAAATGATGAGGAGTGGTGGGCATATGTTCAAGATAGCCTGAACATCTTAGATGAGTATTCTCGATTGGGTTTTGCCTTTAATTGTCTCACCTCTTATTCCGATGCTGAAAAAATGAGAGAGTATTTGTTTTATGCTGATCCGCTGAAAACATTCGATCTTTGTAAAAGAAAATATTCTAGGAATGTTGCATTGTTACACGACTACGATTTGTATGAATTTACTATTATTGTAAGGAAAACGTATGAGTAAAAACTTGATCATTTTTGGAACAAGTGAAATTGCGGAGCTAGCATTTTACTATTTCTCTCATGATAGTGATTATACCGTTATTGCATTTACTGTTGATGGGGAATATCTCGAAGGTAGTGAGTTCTGTGGTTTACCTTTAGTCGACTTTGAGAATATTGAGCAACTATACCCAAGTGATAAATATGAATTATTTATTGCATTAAGCTATGCCAAAATTAATTTAATTAGAAAACAAAAATATGATGAAGCTAAAAATAAAGGTTATAAACTAGCCTCATATGTTAGTTCTAAATGTACTAGTTTAACCGACGAAATCGGTGATAACTGCTTCATCTTAGAAGATAATACTATCCAACCATTTGTGAAAATTAGGGATAATGTCACGTTATGGAGTGGAAACCATATTGGACATCACTCAGTTATTAATTCACATACTTTTATAGCTTCACATGTTGTTATATCTGGAGGCGTGAACATTGGAGAGCAATGTTTCATTGGCGTAAATGCTACATTAAGAGATCATATTAATATTGGTGACCGATGTGTTCTTGGCGCGGGAACGGTTATTTTAAGTGATGCCCAAGAAGAAGGCCTTTATATTACAAAAGAAACTGAACGTTCAAGAGTGCCTAGTTCTAAGTTAAGGCGTATTTAGTATGCGATGGAAAAAGTTAGGTAAAATATATAGTTTACCTAGAGGTGGTTTGCATAAGAGTATTAAGACTCATACAGCAAACCCATTAGCTGTACATCTTTCAGGAGATGAGTTTAGGGTTTTTTATAGTGCAAGAGATGATGATGCTCGTTCTTCAGTTTGTGCGGTTGATATTGATATTATTCAAAAAGTAGTGACAAAAGAGCATATAAAACCATTACTAAAATTTGGGGGGGAAGATTCTTTCTACTCAGAAGGTATTAGTATTGGCAATTTGTACGAAGCTAAAGGAAGTAAGTTCATTCTATTTATGGGGTGGAAGAATCAAGTAGATAAACATTGGTATGGGGAGATTGGCCGAATAAAAGTTAATAAAGATCTTTCGCTGTCATTGGAAGATAAAGACAAAAAAACCATTCATACCACTGGATACAATTGATGCAATTAGCTTATCATATCCTTGGGTTCATAAAAATTCAGAGTCATCATTTGATATGTGGTATGGGAGTACTATTTCCTGGGCTGCATCAAGCAATAGTGAAATGATACATATTATCAAACATGCTCACTCAGAAGATGGGGTGCATTGGAGAAAAACGGAGTCATGTATCCCGTATGTTGAAAATATTGCACAAGCATTTTCTCGTCCTACTGTCGCGGAGTGTGAAGGCGGGCTTCGGATGTGGTTCTCGTATAGGTCTGGTCGTGGAGAAACTTATCGTATTGGAAGCGCTGTTTCCCAAAATAAAAAAAATTGGCAACTGGATTTAGATAATCAAACATTAGATATATCAGAAGATGGTTGGGACTCAGAAATGGTTGAATACCCGTTTGTATTTGATCATAAAGGAGATCGTTATATGTTATACAACGGTAACGGTTATGGCAAATCTGGATTTGGTCTTGCGGTGCTAAAACATGATGAGTAATTTTTATAACCACGGGTATATTTTTGCAACAATCATATTTACTGTTTATGGGCAAATAATAATGAAGTGGCGAATCGCAAAGTTCGGTGCATTTCCAGAATATTGGCTAGATAAATTGAAGTTCTTATTTTCCGTATTATTTGATCCGTTTGTTTTTTCAGGCTTCGTTGCTGCATTCATAGCATCTTTTGCATGGATGGCAGCGATGACTAAATTTGAAATAAGTTATGCCTACCCTTTTATGAGTTTAAACTTTGTTATTGTATTTCTTCTAAGTATGATTTTATTTACTGAAAGTTTTTCATTTTATAAATTATTTGGCGTTTTATTAATTGTGCTTGGCACTGTGTTAGTGAGCAAATCATGAACACATCTAATCAGAAACTGTACTCTATCGAGTTATTAAGAGGAATTGCTGCATGGGCCGTAGTAATGCACCACTACAACCAAGTTTTCTTTAAGTGGGATATGAGCACAAGTCTTCTAGGTGGGACTTTTGGGTATCTAACTATGGATTATGGTAAACTTGGTGTTGATATATTTTTTGTTATTAGCGGCTTTATTATAACGATAACAAGTCAGAATCATTTATCGGCAAAAGATTTTTTTATTAAGCGATGTGTTCGTGTTATCCCCGCTTATTGGTTTTTTTCATTACTTTTAATTCCTTTATGCTATGTGTTAGCTCCTGAAAATGTATATACAGATTGGGATTTTTCTTCTTTGTTGCAATCTTTTTTTTTCATACCTAATGAAAATCCTTCTGTATATCTAGGTGTGTTTCCTTTTTTACCTGTTGGTTGGACATTGAATTTTGAAATGTTTTTTTATTCTCTTTTTTCGGTGTTCATCATTAAGTACGGCCGATATGCTTCTGTAGCTGTTTTATTTTTTCTCTTAATTGTTCCCTCGGTCTGGCCTGCTAGTTGGATTTATAGCTCAATTCTAAGTAGTCCGTATTTGTATCAATTTGCAGCAGGGATAATTATTGCTTTGATATACATGTGCAAAGAAAATGGGCATACAGATCAGAGTATTTTTAAAATTTTATGTTGTGCCGTATTTTTTCTTTATGTTGGCGGTGCTCAGGACTATAAATTTATTTCCGTCCCCCTTTTGGTATATGTGTTTATATTTATTAATCCAGTATTTTTTAGTAAGACTAAACGATTGTCTACATACTTAGGAAGTCGTTCTTATGCAGTGTATTTGGCTCATCCTATGGTTCTTTATTTATTAAATGAGTTTGGTAAGGAATTGCTAATTAATAATGAAGCTTATTTTTTATTAATATATATAATATCAATAGTTTTATTGTCTGAGCTTTCAGTTAGAGTTGTTGAGAGTATTGTATCTGTCCAAAGTTTTAAGAAAGCGAAATGTTATGCTAACTGATAATATGGCTTTTAATATTCTGGCCTCTATAAAGGTAAATGTTAATGTCTAGGATTGATAATAAAAACAATTATTATTTTGGGTTTCTTTTTTTCTCGTTTTTAATTTCAAGATTGATTTTTATTAATTTTGATTTATCTGGTTTATGGGACGTATTCCATTACCAACCCGTTGATGAGTTCTATTACAATGTACCAGCCCTTAATAGTTATATGTTCGGTAATTGGGAAGGTAATGGTATTACAGACGTTACTAACACAACCCTTCTTTTCGGTGGCTATTTACATAATTTATTTTCAACGGTTACTATATTTTATTTTGGTGCAACGCTATTTTCCATAAGATTAGCCTCAATAATTATGGCTATGTGTATATTTACAACTATGTTTTTTATTTTGAAGCGAAATGTAAATAATAACTTTTTAATTTATTCAGCTTTATTATATCTTTTTTTTGATGCTAATTTTTTTGTGGCTTCAATTATTTCAGAATGGATTTTGTCTAGAGCTTTAGCTATATTATTAGCATATTATATTACTTTGAAATTAATTAAAAATAAAATAGAAAATAATTCGGTTATATTCGTTCTTGGAGTAATAACTTCTTTTTTAGTTTTCTTTGTGTATTTGACAAATGTTTTTATGATATTGGCTGTATTCGCATCAGTTTTGTTCTTTAAAAGAACTAAACTTTCTGTGTTATATTATTTATTTGGTGTTTCTTTTGGATTATTGATTTTCATTGTTGTTAACAAAATTTTTTTTAATACACATATACTTAATGAAATCAGCTTCCTTCTGAAGGGTTACGGATCTAGGGCTAACACTCCACTTGATGGTGATTGGCTTAATATAGCAATGAGTAAACTCACTGGTGTTTTCCAGGGTAACTTTTTTAGAATAAACTATTTTATGTTTTTATTTTCAATTTTTCTTTTCCCATTATTCATATTCTTTGTATATAAAAAACAAGATGAAAAACATGTAGTACTACTTTTCATGATTATTTCTTTTCTAATTCAATGCTTGTTCGTCAATGATTACCCTGAAAGAAAAACTGTTGTTATTCTACCCATCGTAATTTTGATGATAATATATACAATTGAAGGTTTGCTAGAGTATAAAAATAAATATGTAGAAGCCGATATATCTAATGGAACAATAATTTTTATGGCATTTATTTTATTTATTTCGTTGTTTTGTCTCAATGTCTCATCAAAATTTTATGTTTCGTTACAAAGTCAATGGGTTTATATATTTATAACTGTAATGTCTTTTGTTTCATTTGTTTCATTTGTTCTTATTAAAAAAATTAGAACCGTTGATATTAAATATGTAATATTAGTATTTTTGATAATACCAAATATCCTTGGTTTTTATAATAACTCAATATTTGAAACGAAATACTCTGATTCTTTTAGTGCCATCGAGGATTATGTAGGAGATGGGATCATGGTCGGTGGTTTTTCATTTAGCTTTAATAGTAACAATCATCATCCTTCTTTCGTTAATATTTACAGATACGCTCATGATCACGAATCTTATTTGACCGATGTGTGCAAAACTATAGTCTCATTTTCAGATGAAACGATCTTTTATTCGGTCGGTATCGGCGAACTTAATCCCACATTTAATGACCCTAGATTTGAAGCTACAGAAATCGAAAGTTTTTATATTAATGAACCAGATGGGAATAGAGTGATTAGGTTGTATTCAATTGAGCTACTGACACCATTTTGTAATTAAAAATCGAGGTTTTCTTGTCCAATATTAATAAATCACATATCCGAAAAATTGACAGTATACGTGGGTTTGCCGTTCTTGGGGTTTTGTTTTTTCATTCTGGTATTTCATGGTTTTCTGGTGGTTATGCTGGAGTAGACGTTTTCTTTGTATTAAGTGGTTTTCTAGTATCTGAATCGATCTCTACTAGAATTAATTCGAATAACTTCAATTTCATTGATTTTTATGCCAGACGAATTAAAAGGATATTTCCAGCCGCTTTAACTACATTATTAGTTGTTATTCTTATTGGTAAATTGGTTTTATTTGTAGAAGAGTGGGAAGAGCTTAAAAATGCTATATTATCTTTTTTTCTATTAAATACAGAGGTGTGGGCTGAATCATCTGTAAATTATTTTGGTATCGCGGTTGATTTTAAACCTTTGATTCATTTTTGGAGTTTATCCGTTGAATTAAAATACTATATAATACTT
>Ga0138401_1007134_pt1 | contig 10453 bp, 10 predicted proteins | sample KNI3SL6_AmetaT_FD_101528 | JGI IMG/M metagenome (GOLD analysis project Ga0138401, IMG submission 101528) | Marine microbial communities from Southern Atlantic Ocean transect - KN I3 S16 L6_A metaT (Metagenome Metatranscriptome) (version 2)... | ecosystem: Environmental > Aquatic > Marine >... | reverse complement strand
TTTGTTACATGGGCATCAAGCGAATATGACTTAGTGTTGATTGATACACCGCCGGTACTGGCAGTCACAGATCCAAGCATCGTAGGTGCGTTAGCGGGGACTACCTTAATGGTTGGTCGCTTTGGTCAAAATACCGTGAAAGAAATTGAAGTCGCACGTCACCGCTTTGAAATGGCGGGAATTGAAGTGAAAGGCTTCATTCTGAATGCGGTTGAGAAGAAGGCGAGTGCGTCTTATGGGTATGGTTATTATAACTATAGCTATGAGAGTGATAAGTCTTAATCTACTGCTCCCCTTTGCTAAAAAACGATAATATCTAGATTAGAAAAGGGGTTACTTGACATGGAATGTCTCAGCATAGATCAAATATGTCTCAGTGGGGTAGCCATTATAGAGACATAAAAAAGAATAATATCAGTGATCTTCATTTATATATTCACTTTCGTGAGTCAATTTTAGAATTTAATACAAGAGAAAAGTATGAAAATCCTCGTTACTGGCGGTGCTGGTTTTATCGGCTCAGCTGTTATTCGTCATGTCATCAAAAATACAAACGACAGTATCATCAATGTAGATAAATTAACCTATGCAGGCAACTTAGAGTCATTAGTTGATATTAAAGACAGTGACCGCCACGCGTTTGAACAAGTCGATATTTGCAACCGTGAAGATCTTGACAGAGTGTTTTCGGAGTATCAGCCTGATGCCGTAATGCACTTGGCAGCAGAGTCACATGTAGACCGTTCTATTGATGGTCCTGCCGCATTTATTGAAACCAACATTGTTGGTACGTATACCTTACTTGAGGCGACTCGTTCTTATTGGAGTAAGCTTGAAAAAATTCGTAAAGATGCATTTCGCTTCCACCATATCTCTACTGATGAAGTATACGGTGATTTAGAAGGAACGGATGACTTATTTACCGAAACAACGTCATATGAACCAAGTAGCCCTTATTCAGCGTCAAAAGCATCAAGTGACCATTTAGTTCGCGCATGGCAGCGGACATATGGTCTACCAACCTTGGTAACTAATTGCTCGAATAACTACGGTCCTTACCATTTTCCTGAGAAACTGATCCCATTAGTTATTTTAAATGCAGTAGAGGGTAAACCTTTACCTGTTTATGGTAATGGCATGCAGATCCGTGATTGGCTATTTGTAGAAGACCATGCGCGAGCGCTATATAAAGTCGTGACTGAAGGTGAGGTAGGTGAAACCTACAATATTGGTGGTCATAATGAGAAAGCAAACATTGATGTTGTGAAAACTATTTGTATTTTACTTGAAGAGTTAGTGCCAAATAAACCTGAAGGGCTTGTTCAATATAGTGACTTAATTACTTATGTAACAGATAGACCAGGCCATGATGTTCGATACGCGATTGATGCAAGTAAGATTGAACGTGAGTTGGATTGGGCACCAGAAGAAACATTTGAAACGGGTATCCGAAAAACAGTTGAATGGTACTTGAGTAATAATGAATGGTGGAGTCGCGTGTTAGATGGTTCATATTCTCGTGAACGTTTAGGGTCAGAATAAAAAGGAATTAAATATGAAAGGTATTATTTTAGCCGGCGGCTCTGGCACTCGCTTGTACCCGATAACAAAAGGTATATCTAAACAATTATTACCTGTTTATGATAAACCTATGATTTTTTATCCCCTTTCAGTATTGATGCTGGCCGGAATTAGAGAAATCTTGATAATTACAACACCAGAAGATCAGGCTGGTTTTATACGCTTATTAGGTGATGGTAGCCAGTTAGGGATTAAGCTAAGTTATAAAGTACAGCCTACGCCTGATGGCTTAGCACAGGCCTTTATTATTGGAGAAGACTTTATTGGAGATGATAGTGTTTGCCTGGTCTTAGGTGATAATATTTACTTTGGTCAAGGCTTTACTCCTAAACTATTGAACGCAGCAAGTCGAAATGACGGTGCTACTGTATTTGGTTATAAGGTTAAAGACCCAGAACGTTTCGGTGTCGTTGAGTTTGATGATAATCATAAAGCTATTTCAATAGAAGAAAAACCAATTAAGGCTAAATCAAACTTTGCAGTTACGGGGTTATATTTTTATGATAATGATGTTGTCGAGATTGCAAAGAATATTAAACCATCCGCGCGTGGAGAGTTAGAGATTACTTGTGTTAATAATGAATACTTAAAACGTGGTAAATTAAATGTTGAATTGTTAGGTCGAGGTTTTGCTTGGCTTGATACAGGTACTTATGACAGCTTGATGGACGCGGGGCAATATGTGCAAACAATTGAACATCGCCAAGGATTTAAAATAGCATGCCTTGAAGAGATTGCATTTAATCAAGGTTGGCTAAACGCTAATCAAATTAAAGAGATTGCTAAGCCGTTGATGAAGAATACTTATGGCGAATATTTATTAGATTTGATTAAAGAGAGCAGATAGCATGGACATCAAATTTATACAGTTTCAAAGTCATGGTGATGATAGAGGTTCGCTTGTTTCATTAGAAGATCATAAAAATATCCCTTTTACTATTGAGCGTGTTTATTACTTATTTAATACTCAAAGTGAGGTTCGACGTGGTTTTCATGCACATAAAAAATTAAAGCAGCTTGCAATTGTATTAAAAGGCTCTTGTCGATTTTTGTTAGACGATGGTAAAGAGAAAATTGAGCTATTACTAGATAATCCAGAGCAGGGTTTATATATCGAGTCATTCATGTGGCGAGAAATGTATGACTTCTCAGAAGATTGTGTATTGCTGGTGCTTGCAGACTCATTTTATGATGAGGCTGATTATATCCGAGATTACCAAGAGTTTAAAAAGATGGTTAGCGATGGTTCATAATTTATCAGATGTACAATCAACAAATATTGGCGAAGACACAAATATTTGGCAATTTTGTGTAGTATTACCTAATGCGATAATTGGAAGTAACGGTAACATTTGCTCTCATTGCTTGATTGAAAATGACGTGCTTATTGGCAATAACGTCACTATTAAAAGTGGTGTGCAAATATGGGATGGTATAACCATAGAAGATGATGTTTTCATTGGCCCAAATGTAACGTTCACTAATGATAAATCGCCACGTTCAAAGCAATATCCTGATAAATTCCCAAAAACAGTTATTAAAAATAATGCTTCGATAGGCGGCAATGTGACCATTCTTCCAGGCATTACAATCGGTGCATTTGCGATGATTGGTGCTGGCGCTGTTGTTACAAAAGATGTTAAAGCTCATACCACTGTTGTTGGTAACCCTGCGAGAGAAATAATTAAATGATCCCATTCTTAGATTTAAAAAAAATTAATGCACAATATAATACGGAGTTGAAAGAAGCTTGCTCACGCGTTATTGATTCTGGTTGGTATGTATTAGGTAATGAAGTTAGCGTGTTTGAAAGAGAGTTTGCAGCATATTGTGAAACTGAACATTGCTTAGGTGTTGCAAATGGTTTAGATGCATTAGTACTTATTCTACGTGCATATATGGAATTGGGGATAATAGAAAAAGGTGATGAAGTGATTGTTCCTTCAAATACCTATATTGCTTCAATTCTTGCAATTTCAGAAAATGGCTTAACGCCTGTATTAGTTGAACCAGATGTTAAAACCTTTAATTTAGACCCCAAATTGATTGAAGCTGCAATTACAGAAAAAACCAAGGCCATTTTAACTGTTCACCTTTATGGGCAAGTGACGGCTATGGATGAGATAAATGCTATAGCTAAAAAGCATAGTTTAAAAGTTATTGAAGATTGTGCCCAAGCGCACGGTGCTTTGTATAAAGGACAAAAGGTAGGCTCGCTAGGTGATGCGGCAGGATTTAGCTTTTATCCTGGAAAGAATTTAGGTGCACTTGGTGATGGTGGCGCGGTTACAACTAATGATAGTGAGTTAGCGAATACAATCTCAGCACTGCGTAATTATGGCTCACATGAAAAATATAAAAATTTATATAAAGGTATGAATAGCCGGTTAGATGAAATTCAGGCTGCAATGTTACGTGTTAAATTACGTTATTTAGATAACGAAATAACTGCGAGACAAGCTGTTTCTCAAGCTTATTTAAAGGGTATTGATAATGCCTTTATTGAGTTGCCGGTTGTTGAGGACGTAAATGCTCATGTTTGGCATCTGTTTGTGATTAAGAGCGCTCAGCGTGAAAAATTAGCAACGTATTTAACTGCTAATGGTGTGCAGTCATTAATTCATTATCCGATCCCTCCGCATCAGCAGGGTGCTTATAAAGAGCTACGAAATGAATCTTTTCCTATTTCTGAAATAATACATGATCAAGTATTAAGTATACCGATTAGCTCTGTAATAAATATAGATGAAGTCGACGTTATTATTAACTTAATTAATAAATTTGAATCTCAATGATTAAGAACTTTTCCAATAAATTATTACCGGTAAAATCAAATCGCCGACTTTTTGTTACTTGGGTTTTAAGAAATCATCTTTATGGCTTTGGAGCTATAGTTAGAAGTCTTTACTGTAATAAAAAATTAACTGGTAAAATTTTTCCTGTTCAATGTTTAGTTTATCCAAAAATGAAGTTACACCTGGAAGTAGACAAAACTGCTAATGTAAAACTGAAAGGTAAACTGCATGTTTCACTTTGTTTTTCATTATCGGGTTCTTCTTATATAGGCATTGGTAAGCATGGAAAATTGTTAATTAGGAATGATTTTGAATTGGGGCAGAATGTACAGATAAATATTACCGAAAATGGTTCTTTAATATTTGGTGGTAAAGATAAAAGTAGTGCTTCAGGTATAACATCAGACACTAAAATATTAGTCGCTGAACATATTGAAATTGGTGAGGATTCAATCATTTCCTGGGACTGCTCTATAACAGACTCAGATTGGCATGATATTGAAGGGGTAATAAAAACCAAACCTGTTTATATCGGTAAGCATGTTTGGTTAGGACATGGTGTCTCTGTTTTAAAAGGCGCTAAAATTGCTGATAATACAATTGTTGGAGCAAAGAGTCTCGTCTCCAGTATTTATACTCAGTCTGCTGTTATACTTGCAGGAAGCCCTGCAAGAATAATTAAAGAGAATGTTACTTGGACACGCTAAATATTCTTTATATTATCAACAGAGCTTACTCATGACATCTGATAATACTAAAAAACAAATACTAAAATCTAGTGCAATTGTTGGTGGATCTTCATTTTTAACCATACTGATAGGTTTAGTTAAGGTTAAAGTGCTTGCTGTGCTATTAGGACCCGCCGGTATTGGTTTGATGGGCATACTTACAACTGTTATGGGGGTCGGTACAACCTTATTTGGTATGGGCTTAGGTGCAAGCGGGGTTCGAGAGTTAGCGCTTAATAATAAAAGTATGGATAAATTAGCTCTAGTACGAAAAGCACTGTTTTCGGCTAGTTTTATACTCGGTTTACTAGCCATTATTTTTATTTTTATTTTTAAAGAAGCCTTATCTGATATTTTTTTTCAAAATTCTGACTATCAATTAGCTATCTTAGTGATTGCTGTCGGTGTTTTTTTCTCTCTAATCTCAGACTCACAAAATGCACTGTTACAAGGTTTACGTAAGATTACTGAGCTGGCAAAAGTTAAGGTGTTCGGAGCCTTAATAGCAACAACCATTGGCTTGTTGGTTGTTTATCAATTTGGCGCAGCAGGTATACCATTTTTTATTATTGCAGTGCCTTTAGTAACCTTCTTTGTGGCGCTTTATTACAGTCGGACATTACCTCTATTAACCTCACAATCTATTACTATTAAAGACCTTATCCCCAAGTGGAGTAGCATGTTTAGATTAGGTGTTATGTTCATGTTGGCCGCTTTAATGGGGGTCGGTTGTCAGTTAATTGTTCGCTATATCATCAGTCAAGAATTAAATATTGAATCAGTGGGTTACTTTCAAGCTGCTTGGCAAATATCCATGACCTATATCTCCTTTGTATTAGCAGCCATGGCTGCTGACTATTACCCGAGGTTAACACAGCAAATACACAATGAAAATGAAGCCAACCGTTTGGTGAACGAACAAACCGAAATTGCTATTGTTTTTGCGGCGCCCGTTTTATTAGCAATGCTTTCTTTTGCACCACTGGTCATTAATTTACTCTATTCAAGTGACTTTATCGATTCGGTAGAAATATTACGCTGGCAAGTATTTGGCGATGCTTTAAAAGTCATAAGCTGGCCATTAGGGTTTATAATTTTAGCTAAAGGGTATAGTAAGCTGTTTTTTTGCACCGAGTTACTGTGGAATGCAAGTTATATTCTCTTTGTTTATTTTGGAATAGAACCGTTTGGTATCGAAATTACAGGCTATGCCTTTGCGGCTAGTTACTTAATATTATTGGTTGCTGTCTATGTTGTTAGCAGAAAAATTAATGCTTTTCGGTGGACAATGAACAATATTAAATTGATCCTGTTATTAATGATATCCACTGTAATAGTATTACTTTGTTCATATTTCTCATTGCTAATTACCATGTTTTTAGGTTTTATATTGACTATCTGTGCGGCTATTTATTCTATGAATATAATCGCTGAGTTGGGTATACATAATCGTAATTTGGTCAAGCTATTAAGTGTTTATAAAAAAATTAAGATGATGTTTTTACTGAATGATAAAAATTAATTTTTGAAGGGGCAGTATGATTGTAATATATTCAAACTCTAAAACTTTTGGCGGGGTTGAAATTCTTATACATCGCTATATTAACTATTTAAAATCAAAGGGTGTTTCATTTCGGTTAATTGAAATGAAAAATACAAAGCTAGCTAAATTGGTCGATGAAGCTTATATAATAGAGCCTGATTCAATAGATGAAATAAAAAATGAAATGTTATATTTGTTTTTACCTAATGTATCTAAATTAACTGAATTGCCAAATGAGTTATTTTCAAATACGTCGGCAAAAGTTTGTTCTTGGATTGTGCATCCAAATGAAGTTTTTACCAACTTCATACCATATTCTATAAGTTTAATGTCACTACTTGGTTATCAATCATCTAAATTTTCTTCTTTTATAATGCCTAAACACTATAAAATGATAGGAGATTTATTTTATACGTTGAATAAAAATAAATCTTTACTTCTTATGGATAATGCGTGTGAACGTTCTCTTATATATTTTTTTTCAAGTGTTAAATTTAAATTTAAATTCAATATAACAGCTATTCCCGTACCTGTCCTTCCGTTTAAAATGTTAGAGAAAAAAGGTAGTTGTGTGAATGATAATTCTATTGGCTATTTTGGGCGGATGGATAGGACGAAGTATTCGGCAATAAAACCATTCATAGAAAATATTTTATCAAAGCAAAAATGCCCTCAATTACATGTTATTGCTGTGGGTGATAAAATGGATGAGCTTCATTCATTGTGTAGTAAATATGGTATAAAAATTATCGACTATGGTTTTCAACCTAATGAAACCGCAAGGCGTATAATAAAAGAAAATACTAATATAGCTATAGCTATGGGAACCTCTGCGTTGGATATAGCAGCAGAAGGTCATCCATGTATTATATTAGATCCTGCGATTAAAAAGAAAAAATCTAAACAGTTTAAATTTAGATTTGTTCATGAAATTGAGGGGTATACTCTTGGTGAGTTTAGAGATTTCCCAAATTATAAATTGGGGTTACACTCATTTGGTGAATGTTTAGAAATGATTAATGATAATTTAAGAAAAAAAGAATATGAATATGTAAAAAACAAGCATAATCCTGAACTTATTTTTAATGCAGTTACAAATTCATTATATAAATCAGAATTGAAAATATCAGATTTGAAAGATAGTATTTCAAAAATAAAAAAATCCTTTAAAAGTGCGAAGTTTAATTGATGATGTATATATTATTGACTTTATTTAATACTATTTATTTTTTCATCGTTCGTAACTACGCATTTCAGAGCGTACTTTGGATTATTCCAGCGCTTACATATTTTCTTTTATCAGCTCTTCAGTATGGAGTTGGTACAGATTATTTTGATTACATATATATATACGAAACATCCTATGATATGCCACGGTTCATTGAGAGTAATGAGTTCTTATTTGTATATCTAATCGGATTCTTACAGGACTTGAATTTAGGTGGGCAGTCGGTATTTGTTTCTGTATCACTTGTAATTACAATGCTTACATTTATAATTTTATTTAAATTTAAAAAACATTTTTTAAAAGTATGGTTGGTGTTTTTATTATTCATGACTATTACAGGCATGTACCAAAATCAAATGAATGGTATTCGAAATTATGTCGCTATATTTAGTTTTGTAATCGCATGTATTTACCTTTATGAAAAAAAAGTGATATTTTTTTCATTGATTTCACTTTTTGGTCTATTTAGTCATTTTTCTTATATTTTAGTTTTACCTATAATAATATTAAGATTTATTAATATTAAGGTGAATAAGTTAGGCTATATTTTTATAATTTCAGGTATGATATATTATTTCGGATTACCTCTACTAATAAAACCCATAGTTGAAATGTTCTTTCCAAAATATCTTGTTTGGGTTTCTGCAGAAACCCTTGAATCATCTACATTTGTAGCTCTATTACCTAAATTAGTAAATTTACCTATTTATATATTCACGTTTTATTTACTAAGTAAGAAAGATAGTGAAAGAGTTTGTGATAACATTATTTATTTTTTCATCTATATATTTACTGTTACTTTTTGGTTGATTCTACTTAGTTTACATGTTGGAGTTATAGCGAGAGTATCACAATATTTTTCGTTTTTTTATATATTCCCTATTTATTATACATTGATGTATTTTCTCAATAAAAAACAAATCAGAATGTTACTTTTTATATTCGTATATTTAATAACACCATTTATAGCAAAAACAACATTTCTAGCTAAAAATGAATACAATTATAAATCAATTTTATTTTCGGTAAATTAATAAATAAGGTAAGTAATGAAAGTTCTTTATGTTGGTGATATTATTAAATTAAATGGTCCATCTATGGTCGATTTCAATATTTTTAATCATGTGAAGCCTGCAATGATATACTTTTCTCAATCAAATGATTTCACTAGTTTAGCTTTGGATATTAAAAATTTTTTAAAGTGTGATGTGATTCATGTTTCAGGAGTGTCAGCCAAAGGTGCTTTGTTTTTTGTCTTGTCAGTATTTCTTTTTAAACGACGTTTTTTTTTGATGCACAGCTCATTACATATTGAAAAAAAAATTAAAAATATAAAGATTAAAAGATACTTTTTTGAAATCATTTTAGTCTTTTTATCGACTAAGATAATTTGTGTTTCTAATGTACTTAGAGCTGACGTGTCTAAAATATACTCTCGAAATAAAAATAAAATTAAAGTCATACCCAATGGTTTGTCACTTCCTAAAAAAATAATTAAAAATAAAAGTTCATCAAGTGGCACTTTGAATATTTTATGTGTAGGTGGTGGTCGTCCTGAAAAAGGTATTTTAAAAGTATGTGAGAGTGTTGAATTTCTGATTAAAAAAAATGGACTGAATATTGACTTGATTATTCTGGGTGAGGAAGGGGAGGATTCGAAACTTATAAATAATTATGATTTTGTTAAAAATAAAGGTTTTGTTAGTTATGATGAATTATTAGGGTATTTAAATCATTCGCATATATTTATTCAAAATAGCTTGTTTGAATCGTTCTCCTTATCTCTTTTTGATGCTCTTATTAACTCATCATATTGTATAGTTTCTGAAAATGTAGGCGCAATTGAATATTTAGATAAAATCGATAGCGATATGTTTTCAATAGTTAAATATAATTCAATGAATGAAATAAATGAAAAGATTCTAAGTTATAATGAAAATAGAATAAATAAACCGATGAGAGGAAACTATAAACATCTATGTTGGACTAATATTGCAGAGCAATATGTAAACACTTGGCGTAATACAATAGATTAATTGATATTGTCAAGATTAGGCTGTCAGATACCTAGCTGATTACCACTAATGCTCAGCCATCGTAAATTATACTTAAATTAGCTTAGTGATGAGGGTTAGTTCATGGCTTAAATAAATTTATATCGATTGATCACCCATCTACATGTAGTGAACCAATTAAAATTAGAAAATTAGAAATCTGAATGTTCGCTATATAGTGATAAAATTGCAGTGAAAGAGATTCTTCCAACGTTATCAACCTATTGTCAGGTTCCTGTCCTTTATGGGGCGCATGAAAAATTTGAAGATATATATTTTAATTCCTATACCCAATTATTTCGTTCTAAAAAATCATGATAGTGGTTCTATTATGGAGCCTTAAAAACAAAGGCATTATTCTTTTATCAAACCTCGCATATTATGCGAAGAGTTACCCGAAAGTGACGACAGGTTGTTGCCAGAAGATATAAAGAATATTGTTTTCATGGGAAAAAATAATATAAAAATCGCCACAAGTACAACGATATTTATGATTTTACCTGGAATCGACTGACGAAGTTGAG
>Ga0138401_1025479_pt1 | contig 10764 bp, 23 predicted proteins | sample KNI3SL6_AmetaT_FD_101528 | JGI IMG/M metagenome (GOLD analysis project Ga0138401, IMG submission 101528) | Marine microbial communities from Southern Atlantic Ocean transect - KN I3 S16 L6_A metaT (Metagenome Metatranscriptome) (version 2)... | ecosystem: Environmental > Aquatic > Marine >... | reverse complement strand
TATTGGAGTTTTTAAAATGCAGAATCAACGCATTCGCATTCGCTTAAAAGCCTTTGATCACCGTTTAATCGATCAGTCTACACAAGAGATCGTTGAAACAGCAAAGCGTACTGGTGCTCAGGTTCGTGGTCCTATTCCACTGCCTACTAAAAAAGAGCGTTATACAATTCTTGTTTCTCCTCATGTGAACAAGGATGCGCGTGATCAGTACGAAATTCGTACTCACAAGCGTCTTTTAGACATCGTTGAGCCTACAGAGAAGACAGTTGATTCATTGATGAAGCTTGATCTTGCGGCCGGTGTAGAAGTACAGATTAGTCTTGGTTAAGTTCTTCCTGCTTTAAGGAAATGAACTAAACAGGATGAACCCCTATTGAAAGTCTGGGGTTTTATATAAGTTAGTGTGACGCACATTAAGTGCGGCCATAGCGGGTATAGCCCCATACGCTAAGAGGTTATTAGAATGACTATAGGTATAGTCGGCCTGAAACGCGGTATGACACGTGTGTTTACCGATGAAGGCATCTCCATTCCAGTTACAGTGATCGAGGCAACTCCAAATCGCGTAACTCAGATCAAAACAGTTGAAACTGACGGCTATGACGCTGTTCAGATTACCACTGGTTCTCGTCGTGCGTCTCGTGTAAGCAAGGCAGCAGCAGGTCATTATGCCAAGGCAAGTGTTGAAGCTGGTCGTGGTATCTGGGAATTCCGTCTAGAAGGTGAATCATCAGAGCTAGCCCTTGGTGGCGAGTTAACTGTTGAAGCATTTGAAGCTGGCCAGAAAATTGATGTTACTGGTCAGTCGAAAGGTAAAGGTTTCCAAGGTGGTATCAAGCGTTGGAACTTCACCATGCAAGATGCTACCCACGGTAACTCGATCTCTCACCGTTCTAACGGTTCAATCGGTATGTGTCAGACCCCTGGTCGCGTCTTCAAAGGTAAGAAGATGTCCGGTCATATGGGTGCTGAACGCTCTACAACGCAGAATCTAGAAGTTGTGCGTGTGGATGCCGAGCGCAACCTTATCTTGGTTAAAGGTCCAGTTCCTGGTGCCAACGGTGGCGACGTTATTATTCGCCCAGCCGTTAAAGCTTAATACTAGGGAGTTTTGAGCATGCAGCTTAATATAGCCGGTGCAGGGACTGTAGAAGTTTCTGACACAGCGTTCGCAAGAGAATTTAACGAAGACTTGGTACACCAAGCAGTAACTGCCTATATGGCAGGTGCTCGTCAGGGTACTCGCGCACAAAAGAACCGTTCAGCGGTTTCTGGTGGCGGAGCCAAGCCTTGGAATCAAAAAGGTACAGGCCGTGCACGTGCCGGTACCATCCGTAGCCCAATATGGCGTTCAGGTGGTGTTACTTTTGCCGCTCAACCTCAGGATTTCTCACTGAAGTTGAATCGTAAAATGTATCGTGCCGCTCTTCAGACTATCTGGTCTGAATTGCTTCGTCAGGAACGCGTTGTAATAGTTGAAGATTTCGCTATTGATGCGCCTAAGACTAAGACTCTTAAAGCTAAGCTTTCTGAGATGAGTCTAGAAAACGTAATGATTGTCACTGAAGAAGTTGATACCAACTTGTTCCTTGCTTCTCGCAACCTGCATAAGGTTGATGTACGTGATGTTTCTGGTGTTGATCCAGTTAGCCTTGTTGGCTTTGATAAAGTGTTAGTAACTGTTGCTGCACTTAAGAAAGTTGAAGAGGGTCTATTATGAATCAGGAACGCGTATTCAAAGTAGTAATGGGTCCACACGTATCTGAAAAAGCTGCCATGGCTGCCGAGAGCAATCAGGTTGTTTTTAAAGTTGCTGTAGATGCTACTAAGCTAGAAGTTAAAAACGCAGTTGAGAAGATTTTCGAAGTTAAAGTCGAAGGTGTTCGCGTAGTTAACGTCAAGGGCAAGCGTAAAATGAACCGTTACGGTGAAGTTCGTAAGCCTAGCTGGAAAAAAGCCTACGTTAGCTTAGCCGAAGGTCAAGATATTGACTTCGCAGCAGCCGAATAAAGGAGATAGCTAGAATGGCTCTTGTAAAATTGAAACCTACTTCTCCTGGTCGTCGTCATGTGGTTCGCATCGTAACTGATGAACTACATAAAGGCGCACCACATAAGGCGTTGCTAGAGAAGAAGAGTAAGTCAGGTGGTCGTAATAACAACGGTCGCATTACTACTCGTCACATTGGTGGTGGACACAAGCAGCATTATCGTATTGTTGACTTTAAGCGAGTCAAAGACGGTATTCCTGCGACTGTTGAGCGCCTAGAATATGATCCTAACCGTACAGCGCACATTGCACTGATCTGTTATGCCGATGGCGAGCGTGCTTATATCATTGCTCCTAAAGGTGTTAAGGCCGGCGATGAGTTAATGTCTGGGGAAGCTGCGCCAATCAAAGTGGGTAACACTTTGCCATTGCGCAACATGCCATTAGGTTCAACAATTCACGCTATCGAGTTGAAAGCTGGCAAGGGTGCACAAATTGCACGTAGTGCCGGTACTTCTGCTCAGTTAGTGGCTCGTGAAGGTCGCCATGTAACTCTACGTCTTCGCTCAGGCGAAATGCGTAAAGTACTAGCTGACTGCCGCGCGACACTAGGTGAAGTATCTAACAGCGAGCACAGCTTACGTAAGCTGGGTAAAGCTGGTGCTTCACGCTGGCGTGGTGTTCGTCCAACCGTTCGCGGTGTCGCGATGAACCCTGTAGATCACCCACATGGTGGTGGTGAAGGCCGTACATCTGGTGGTCGTCATCCAGTTTCGCCTTGGGGTACTCCTACTAAGGGCTTCAAGACTCGTAAGAACAAACGTACTGATAAGCTAATCGTACGTCGTCGCGGTTCTAAGTAACCTGCGCGATAGATAGAGAGGAATTAGTTGTGCCACGTTCACTAAAAAAAGGTCCTTTTATCGATCTTCACCTACTGAAGAAAGTTGAAAAGGCACTGGACAGCAACGATAAGCGTCCAATCAAAACTTGGTCGCGCCGCTCGATGATCAGCCCAGATATGGTTGGACTGACTATTGCGGTACATAACGGTCGCCAGCATGTGCCTGTATTGGTAAATGAAGAAATGGTCGGTCATAAACTAGGCGAATTTGCTGCTACACGTACCTATAAAGGCCACGTTGCAGACAAAAAAGCCAAGCGCTAAGGGGTTATTGAGATGGAAGTATCCGCCAAGCTGAAAGGTGCGCGTATATCTGCTCAAAAAGCTCGTTTGGTAGCTGATCAGATCCGCGGCAAGTCTGTTGAAGAAGCGCTAGATGTTCTAGCTTTCTCTAACAAAAAGGCTGCAGAAATCATTAAGAAAATTCTTGATTCTGCTATTGCCAATGCCGAACACAACGAAGGCGCTGATATCGATGAGTTGTCTGTATCAACAATATTTGTTGATGAAGGTATGACAATGAAGCGTATCCGCCCTCGTGCCAAAGGTCGTGCAGATCGTATTATGAAGCGCACTTGTCATATCACTGTCAAAGTCGCTGACATTAACTAGGAGAGTGCCTGATGGGTCAGAAAGTACATCCCACCGGTATACGACTCGGTATCGTCAAGAGCCACAACTCTGTCTGGTATGCCGATAAGTCGGGTTATGCTCAGAACTTGATTAACGATTTAGAAGTTCGTTCTTTTGTTGAAAAAGAGCTAGCTCATGCGTCTGTTAGTCGTGTTTTGATTGAGCGTCCAGCTCAGAGCTGCAGAGTAACTATCTTCACTGCTCGTCCCGGTATCGTTATCGGTAAGAAAGGTGAAGACGTTGATAAGCTACGTAAGAAGCTTACAGCTATGACTGGCGTTCCTGTTCAGATCAACATCGAAGAAATCCGCAAGCCGGACCTAGATGCTAAATTGACTGCACAGAACGTTGCTCAGCAACTAGAACGTCGCGTTATGTTCCGTCGTGCTATGAAGCGCGCCGTACAGAATGCTATGCGTCAAGGTGCATTAGGTGTAAAGATTCAGATCGGTGGTCGTTTAGGCGGCGCTGAAATCGCTCGTAGCGAGTGGTACCGCGAAGGTCGTGTGCCGCTACATACACTACGTGCTGATATCGATTACGCTACCTTTGAAGCTCACACTACTTATGGTGTGCTGGGTATCAAGGTATGGATCTTTAAAGGCGAAATTCTAGACAACGAACTTCCTGCTGCCGATAAAAAGCCAGCTAAGAAGTCTGCTAAGTAAGGAGTACGCCAATGTTATTGCCGAAGCGTACAAAGTTTCGCAAGATGATGAAGGGCCGCAACCGCGGCCTGGCACACCGTGGTAGCAAGGTCTCCTTCGGTGAGTATGCGTTGAAAGCTACTGGTCGTGGTCGTATCACTGCTCGTCAAATCGAAGCAGCACGTCGCGCCATGACCCGTCATATTAAACGTGGCGGTAAGATCTGGATTCGCGTTTTCCCTGATAAGCCGATCACTGGTAAGCCTCTTGAGGTTCGTCAGGGTAAGGGTAAGGGTAATGTTGAATACTGGGTTGCTCTAGTTCAACCAGGAAAAATCCTCTACGAAGTAGAAGGCGTATCTGAAGAGTTGGCTCGCGAAGCATTCGCACTAGCCGCTGCTAAGATCCCAGTTGCCACTACTTTCGTTAAAAGGACGGTAATGTGATGAATACAACTGAATTAAAAGCTAAAAGCGTTGAAGAGCTTAAGGCTCAGCTACTTACTTTGCTCGAAGAGCAGTTTAAGTTGCGTATGCAGAAGGCTACTGGTCAGTTGAATCAGTCGCATTTGCTAAAGGCTACTCGTCGTGATATCGCACGGGTAAAAACCGTGTTGAATGAAAAGGCAGGTAACTAATCATGGCTGAAGCAACAACCGCACGTACCGCGACGGGCAAAGTAACTAGTGACAAGATGGATAAAACCATCACCGTTCTAGTTGAACGTCGTGTTAAGCACGCGATCTACGGCAAGTATATTACACGCTCATCGAAGCTACATGCTCACGATGAAAGCAATGAGTGTAAAATCGGCGACGTAGTGACCATCCAGGAAACTCGTCCCCAGTCTAAGACTAAGTCTTGGGCTTTGGTCAAGATTGAAGAGCGCGCTGAAGCTTAAGTCTTAGACTTAAGCTCTACTTCTAACGAAGAGCGACTCCCGGAGTAAAGAATGATTCAGACACAATCCTACCTTGATGTAGCAGACAACAGTGGCGCACGCCGTGTTATGTGTATCAAGGTATTAGGTGGTTCACATCGTCGCTATGCGCGCGTTGGTGACATCATCAAAGTTACCGTTAAGGAAGCGATTCCTCGCGGTAAAGTCAAAAAGGGTCAGGTAATGAACGCTGTTGTCGTTCGTACCAAGCAAGGCGTACGTCGTGCCGACGGTTCAAAGATTAAGTTCGATGACAACGCCGCGGTATTACTAAATGCCAGCAACGCCCCTATTGGCACACGTATTTTTGGGCCAGTTACTCGTGAACTGCGCTCAGAAAAGTTCATGAAAATTGTTTCTTTGGCTCCAGAAGTACTTTAAGTACTTCCTGGACGAAGATCGAGGTCTGAAAATGCGTAAAATTAAGCGTGACGACGAAGTAATCGTTATCGCCGGCAAAGACAAGGGTAAACGCGGTAAGGTTTCTTCTGTAAAGAAGGACGGGCGTCTTGTTGTTTCTGGTATTAACATTATCAAGAAGCACCAAAAGCCTAACCCTCAAGCGGGTGTAGCTGGTGGGATTATCGAAAAGGAAGCTTCTATTCAAGCTTCTAATGTTGCGATTTTTAACCCAAACACTAATAAAGCTGATCGAGTAGGTTTTAAAGTAGAAGGCGAGACTAAAGTCCGCATTTACAAATCTACTGGCGAAGCTATTGATGCTTAAGGGTTTATAATGGCTAATTTGCAAGAGATTTACAAAAACGAACTAATGAGCAAGCTTCAAGAAGAGCTTTCTCTTAAGAACGTTATGGAAGTGCCTCGCATCACTAAGATCACCCTGAATATGGGTGTTGGTGAAGCGTTGGGTGATAAGAAAGTTCTGGAGCACGCTGTAGGCGATCTAGAAAAAATCGTTGGTCAGAAAGTAGTGGTAACTAAGGCTCGCAAGTCAATTGCTGGTTTTAAGGTCCGTGAAGATTGGCCAATCGGTTGTAAGGTGACTCTACGCGGTGAGCGTATGTATGAGTTCCTTGATCGCTTGATCACTATTGCTATTCCACGTATCCGTGATTTCCGGGGTCTAAACCCTAAGTCATTCGACGGTCGTGGTAACTATGCAATGGGTGTAACTGAGCAGATTATCTTCCCTGAAATTGAATACGACAAGATAGACGCACTGCGTGGTTTGGATATTGCTATCACAACTACTGCTCGCACTGACGACGAAGGTCGCGCATTGCTACGTGCATTTAACTTCCCGTTTAAGAAATAAGGGCTGGTATAATGGCAAAGAAATCTATGATCGCTCGCGAAGCGAAGCGTTCAAGCACTGTTGCTAAGTTCGCTGCAAAGCGTGCTGAGCTAAAAGCAATTATTGTTAATCCAGCCTCTTCTGACGAACAGGTTTGGGAAGCTCAAATTGCTCTACAAAAGCAGCCTCGTAACGCTAGTGCAAGTCGCCAGCGTCGTCGTTGTGCTATTACGGGTCGTCCCCACGGTGTATACCGCAAGTTTGGTTTGTGTCGTAACAAGCTACGTGAAGCGGCTATGCGCGGCGACGTACCAGGTCTTGTTAAGGCCAGCTGGTAATTTAAATTTAGGAGCTAGCTATGAGTATGCAAGATCCGTTGGCGGATATGCTAACCCGTATTCGTAACGCCCAAATGTCTGCAAAGCCATCTGTTAGCATGCCTTCATCAAAGTTGAAGGTTGCTGTTGCTAACGTACTTAAAGAAGAAGGTTATGTAACCGACTTTGGCGTTAGTGATGTTGAAGGCAAGGTTGCCCTTACTATTGAGCTCAAGTACTTCGAGGGCAAGCCTGTCATCGAAGAGATTGATCGCATCAGTAAGCCAAGCCTACGTAAATATGTTGGTTCAAATGAACTTCCTAAAGTACGTAGCGGCTTGGGTGTGGCAATCGTTACTACCTCTAAAGGTGTAATGACTGACCGTGCAGCTCGCGCTGCTGGTGTTGGTGGCGAAGTGCTTTGCACTGTCTTCTAACAGTATTTAGTTAAGAGAAAGAATTATGTCACGAGTAGCAAAAAGTCCTGTACAGCTCCCTAGTGGAGTTGAGGTTATTCTTAAAGGCCAGAACCTATCTGTAAAGGGTAGCAAAGGTACTTTAGAGCTGGTCGTTCACGATTCCGTTACCGTTAATCAAAATGACAATGTTTTGACCTTCGAAGCAAAGGCTGGCGATAAGTCAGCTGCTGCTCTGTCGGGTACAATGCGTTCATTGGTTAACAATATGGTAATTGGTGTAAGCGTAGGATTCGAGAAAAAGTTAATCCTTAATGGTGTTGGTTACCGTGCAAAATCGGCTGGCAACGTATTAAGTTTAACTCTCGGTTTCTCGCACCCAGTGAATTATGAACTTCCTGAAGGCGTAAGCGCTGCCACTCCAACTCAGACTGAGATTGTAGTGAGCGGTACTGACAAGCAAAAGGTTGGCCAAGCGGCTGCTGAAATTCGTGCTTATCGTCCACCAGAGCCTTATAAGGGCAAGGGTGTGCGTTACGCGGACGAGCATGTACGTCGTAAAGAAGCCAAGAAGAAGTAAGGTAAAATCATGAGCGTGAAGAAAGAATCAAGACAGCGCCGTGCACGTCGTGCCCGCGCTAAGATGCGTGAGCTAGGTGCTGTTCGCCTAGCCGTTCATCGTACTCCTCGCCACATTTATGCCCAGGTGATCTCATCTGAAGGCGATAAAGTGTTGGCCCAGGCCTCAACCCTGGATAGCGCACTTCGTGCAGGCAAAACCGGTAACAAGGAAGCTGCTGCGGCAGTTGGTAAGCTTGTTGCCGAGCGTGCACTTGAAGCAGGAATATCTAAAGTAGCGTTCGATCGTAGTGGTTTCCAGTACCACGGTCGAGTACAGGCATTAGCCGACGCTGCACGTGAAGCTGGATTGGAGTTCTAAGGTAATGGCTTTTAATAAAGAGACAGACAAGAATACCGAAGGGCTACAGGAAAAGCTGGTTCAAGTTAACCGCGTAGCTAAAGTTGTTAAAGGTGGTCGCATCTTCGGCTTCACCGCACTTACAGTCGTTGGCGACGGTGCTGGTAAAGTTGGCTTCGGTCGTGGTAAGGCTCGTGAAGTCCCTACCGCTATCCAGAAAGCTATGGAAGCTGCTCGTCGTAACATGATCGATGTGGATCTGAACGGTGACACTATTCAATACGCTATTAAGGCGCGCCATGGCGCATCTAAAGTGTATATGCAGCCTGCTTCTGCTGGTACAGGTATCATTGCCGGTGGTGCAATGCGTGCTGTACTAGAAATTGCTGGTGTACACAACGTTTTGGCTAAGTGTTACGGCTCTACCAATCCAGTCAACGTCGTTCGTGCGACTTACAACGGTCTTGCACAGATGCGCTCTCCAGAGCATATCGCCGCTAAGCGTGGTAAGAGCATCGAAGACATCACAGGCTAAGGTGTGAAGATGTCTAAGAAAACTATTAAGGTAACGCAGTTACGATCTAAGTTTGGTCGTCTGCCAGCTCACCGTGCATGTATTGACGGACTTGGTCTGCGTCGTATTGGTCACACTGTTGAAGTTGAAGATACTCCTTCAGTTCGCGGTATGATCAACAAGGTTAACTATCTTGTTAAGGTTGAGGGAGAGTAAACATGGCTGAATTACGTCTTAACACTCTGAGCCCTGCACCTGGCGCAAAACACGCTAAAAAGCGTGTTGGTCGTGGTATTGGTAGCGGAACTGGCAAAACTTGTGGCCGTGGTCACAAAGGTTTGAAGTCACGTTCTGGTGGTAGTGTCCGTCCAGGTTTTGAAGGCGGTCAGATGCCTTTACAGAAGCGTCTTCCGAAGTTTGGTTTCACTTCACGTATTTCTCGCGTAAGCGCTGAAGTTCGTCTTGCTGAACTTAATTTGGTAAATGCTGATGTTATTGATTTGGCAGCACTGAAAGACGCTGATATCATTGGCGGCCAAATGATCCGTGCAAAAGTAATTTTGTCGGGTGATATAACAAAAGCTGTAACTTTGAAAGGCATTTCGTGTACTAAAGGTGCACGTGCTGCAATCGAAGCAGCTGGTGGTAAAGTCGAGGAATAAATGGCTAAAAAAGGACCGCTTGCGTCAAGTGGTCAATCCGGTAAAGGTGAGCTATGGGCTCGCCTGCGCTTTCTATTCTTAGCAATAGTTATCTACCGTATTGGCACACACATTCCAGTTCCGGGTATTAATCCGGATCAACTGGCGGCGCTGTTCAATCAGAATCAGGGTACTATCCTCGGTTTGTTTAATATGTTTTCTGGCGGTGCGCTAGAGCGTATGAGCATACTGGCTTTAGGGATAATGCCTTATATATCTGCTTCGATTATCATGCAATTATTGTCGGCTGTTTCGCCACAATTAGAGGCATTGAAAAAAGAAGGAGAAGCTGGGAGACGCAAGATAAGTCAGTACACTCGTTATGGTACTGTCATATTGGCTACAGTTCAGGCAGCAGGTATGTCTGCTGGCTTGGCAGGTCAAGGTCTTGCCTTATTGCCTGAGGGCGCAAGTTCAATGGACTTGATGATGTTCCACTTTGTTGCCGTAGTTTCTTTGGTGACGGGTGCGGTCTTCATGATGTGGTTGGGCGAGCAAATAACTGAACGTGGTATTGGTAATGGTATATCCATGCTAATATTCGCGGGGATTGTTGCTGGTTTACCAGGCGCAATCGGTCAGTCTCTCGAGCAAGCTCGTCAGGGTGAACTTAATTTGTTGGTGCTGTTAATCGTTGTAGCCTTGGCTATAGCAGTTATTTACTTTGTCGTGATGATCGAGCGTGGTCAGCGACGAATTGCAATTAATTATGCAAAGCGTCAACAGGGTCGTCGTACATATGCGGCTCAAAGCTCATTCCTGCCACTCAAGGTTAATATGGCTGGCGTTATTCCTGCTATATTTGCCAGCAGTATATTGCTTTTCCCAGCGTCAGTGGCGCAGTGGATAGGGCAGTCGTCTGACAATATGGAGTGGTTGCAAGATGTTGCTTTGGCTATTGGGCCAGGTCAACCTCTTAATATTCTTCTATTTACAGTCTTTATTGTGTTTTTCTGCTTCTTCTATACCGCGTTGGTTTTCAATCCGGATGAAGTTGCTGATAACCTAAAGCGTTCCGGTGCATTTGTCCCAGGTATACGTCCGGGGAAAAACACTGCGCAATATATCGATAGTGTGCTGACTCGCTTAACAATGTTTGGCGCAGGTTATATCGCACTAGTTTGTCTACTGCCGCAGTTCCTTGTCGTATTTGCTAATGTACCGTTCTATCTTGGTGGTACTTCATTATTGATCGTTGTGGTTGTTATCATGGACTTTATGTCTCAAGTGCAAAGTCACTTGATGAGCAATCAATATGACGGTTTGATGAAGAAAGCCAATTTAAAAAACTACAACTAAGTAGTTTTGTCGGAGCGGGGATAACAATATCCTCGTTTCTTTTTCGTGTTTGGAGTCGAAAATGAAAGTTCGCGCATCTGTTAAGAAAATGTGTCGCAACTGCAAAATTGTTCGCCGTAACGGTGCGGTTCGAGTGATTTGCAAAGCAGAACCACGTCACAAACAGCGTCAGGGTTAATTTACCCACGCTACTAGACCATCGAGAGGTGGTTGATTTTTGTCTGCTCGGTG
>Ga0138401_1018793_pt1 | contig 11700 bp, 11 predicted proteins | sample KNI3SL6_AmetaT_FD_101528 | JGI IMG/M metagenome (GOLD analysis project Ga0138401, IMG submission 101528) | Marine microbial communities from Southern Atlantic Ocean transect - KN I3 S16 L6_A metaT (Metagenome Metatranscriptome) (version 2)... | ecosystem: Environmental > Aquatic > Marine >... | reverse complement strand
ATCGCCGGAGACTTCCCCGGCGATAATACCAATACGTAATGGTTTCGTTGTCATTGTAAGCTATCTATAAAGAATACGATTAACGAATAATACCACGTTCATTGGTTTTTAAAAATTCTGTAAACAAAGCAACGCTTGGTTGTTCGTTTGCACTTTCTTCTAATGCCGCTAATGCTTCAGCAACTGTATTACCTTGACGGAATAATACACGATAAGCACGCTTAACAGCTTTAATCGCTTCAGCGTCAAATCCGCGGCGCTTAAGGCCTTCAGAGTTGATACCAAAAGGCTTAGCGTGATGGCCAGATGCCATTACATAAGGCGGGATATCTTTAATGATAACCGAACCACCGGCAACGAAGGCATGAGAACCAACTTTACCAAACTGGTGAATGGCCGCGTGACCACCAAAAATAACGTAATCACCAATGTGTACGTGACCCGCTAAGGTCGCGTTATTAGCAAAAATACAGTTGTCACCGATAATAACATCGTGTGCAACGTGTGCATTAACCATGAATAAACTATTGCTACCAATTTTGGTTAAACCTTGGTCTTGTACTGTTCCACGGTGAATGGTGACGCCTTCGCGAAATACATTATTATCACCAATCTCAAGACGCGTATGTTCACCCGCATATTTTAGATCTTGGCATTCTTCACCAATCGAACCGTATTGGAAAAAGCGATTACCTTTACCAATTTTGCATGGACCATTAATAACAACATGAGAGGCAATAACACAATCATCGCCAATCTCTACGTTTTCACCAACGATAGTCCAGGGACCAATTTTTACATTATTACCAATTTTTGCGCTTTCATGCACAATAGCTGTTTCATGGATCACTAGTTAGCCTCTCGTTTCGCGCACATGATCTCAGCATCGCAGACTACTTTACCATCAACTTTTGCAATTGCAGTAAAGCGGCCGATACCACGGCGTTCTTTGATTAATTCGATGTGTAGATGTAAAACATCACCAGGTACAACAGGTTTGCGGAAACGCGCCTTATCAATACCAGCAAAATAATACAATTCATTGTCTGCTGGACCGCCATCAGACTTATAACCTAACAAGCCCGATGCTTGTGCTAATGCTTCTAAGATCAATACACCAGGGAAAATAGGGTTGGTTGGGAAATGGCCAGTAAATTGTGGTTCATTTACCGATACATTTTTAATTGCATGAATCGATTGTCCCGGTACATAATCCAATACACGATCAACCAGTAAAAACGGGTAGCGATGTGGTAAAAGACTCATGATTTCTTGTATTTCAATGGTGTTTTTTTGTTCGTTCAAAATTTTAATTCCTGTCGCAACGAAAGCGTTATAGCGCTTAGGTTTAGCTTAATTTTTCTAGTTTAGATAAGCGTTTATGCATATCATCAATTTTCATTACACGGGCCGTTTGACGACGCCATTCACGATTAGTTTGTGCTGGGATACCAGATGAATACAAACCCGCTTTATCAATCGGGCGCATTACCATCGACATACCTGTGATATTAACGTTATCGGTTATTTCCATATGACCATTGATAACACTACCACCACCAATCATGCATTGCTTACCTAGTTTTAAGCTTCCTGCTAACAGAGTACCGCCAGAGATAGCGGTGTTTTCACCTATTTCTACATTATGACCAACTTGACACTGATTATCTAAAATCACGCCGTCGCTAATAATGGTGTTATCTAATGCACCACGATCAATCGTAGTGCATGCGCCGATCTCAACACGATCGCCAATAATCACGCGACCAAGTTGTGGGATCTTGATCCATTTGCCGCCATCATTTGCATAACCAAAGCCATCAGCGCCGATTACAGCGCCACTTTGGATCAGACAATCACTGCCAATTGCAATATTGTGGTAGATAGTAACATTTGCCCACAGTTTAGTGCTCTGACCAATGATGGTATCTTTACCAACAAAACAACCAGCACCAATAACAACATTATCAGCTAACGTCACACCGGTTTCAATAACGGCATTGGCACCAATAGCGACATTGTCACCTAATACTACATCGTCTGCAATCACAGCACTTGGCGCGATATCAGTAGCTGGTGCGGGAGTGGTATCAAGTAGCTGTGCGACTAACGCAAAACCAACATACGGATTTTTCATCACTAACGCATTGGTATTACACGCGGCAAGATCATCGGATTTAACAATGACAGCAGAGGCTGCAACAGTAGCGAGTTGATCGCTGTATTTGCTATCGCTTAAAAAAGTGATGCTACCCGGCTGTGCATTCTGCATCGAATTAATCGTACTGATTTCGATACTACCATCGCCGTGTAGCTCAGCTTGAATTGCCGTTGCTATTTGTTGTAACGTCATTGTCATGTTAAACCTTTCCACTTATAAAATTTTATACTATTTTACTACAGTTCTTATGATGTAAAATATAGTTACTGACTTAAAATCACAAAATATAGCTAGTTAAAGCTGTAAATATAGTTACTTAAAGTTGTTAATGCTGTTACTTGCTTAATTCTTGAATAACTTTGTCTGAAATATCTAATTTTGGATCAACAAATAAAGCCGCTTGCTTAGTCAATACTAACTCATAGCCATCACGCTTAGACACAGTTTCGATTGCTTGCTGTAATAGCACTAGCAATTTGTTATTTTCTTCTTGGCCACGGCGCTGTTGATCTTCTTTAAATGCTTTGCCCTTTAATTTTAGCTGTGCATCTAATTCTTCTAATTTACGCACCAATTTAGTTTGCTCTTGTGGTGTCATTAACGCTGCATCACGTTGACGTTTTTCGTTTAATGCAACTAACTCTTTTTGCAATTTATTTAGTTCAACAGCACGTATTTGGAATTCTTCATTCAAACGTTTACCAATTGCTTCACGTTGCGGTAACTGTTGTAATATCTTACCTGCGTCAACAACAGCATAACCCGCTGCACTTGCTGTAAACGATGCGCCAAGCGCCAATGCTAATGCGGTTGCTTTAATAATTTTTTTCATTTTAATCCCTAATTAGATTTTAACTTAAGGCGTACGTCCTTATTCAGAACGTACGCATTTATTGCATCATATTTGCTTAGAAAGTGCTTAGAAGGTACTACCAATATTGAAGGTAAATACTTCTGTTTTGTCGCCTTCGTATTCTTTTAATGGTGTTGCTAGCGAGAATACTAGCGGGCCCATTGGTGATAACCACTGTAAACTAACACCGAGAGATGCACGTATACGCGCAGGGTCTGAATAGTCACCAAAGTATTCGCAGTTACTTAAACAACTCCCACTTTGATAGTCACTTGAATTAAATTCAGTGTCCCATACCGAGCCAGCATCAACAAATACTGTTGTACGTACAAGGTTGGCATACTCTTCGCTCAAAAATGGCGTTGGGAAAATCAATTCAACACTACCCGTAGCAAGCGCATTACCACCGACTGATGAATCGGTAGCAACATAGCCTGTATCACCAGGACTACCAGGGTTTATACTTGTCTGTATCCCTTTTGGACTAATGGTATTACTATTAAAACCGCGTACCGAATAGAAGCCGCCGGCATAGTAATTTTCATAAAATGGTAAGATATGATCATCGCCATTTGACGTTGTACCGTAACCATTACCATAAGCCACACGACCTCGCATCAAGAACGACCAGCGGTGGTTACTTGAGAGCGGCACATAGTACTTATTATCAAAACTCATTTTAAAATACTGCACATCTGAGCCGGGGACAGTCATAGTAAAGTTAGCTTTTTGTTCTGAGCCTGATGTGGCAAATACACCGCGGTTTAACGTACGACGACGCCAAGATGCAGAAACATCAAAACCTTGGAATACGACAAAGCTACCATCCTGATCAACATCATCTTTATAAATGTCCCAAAAAATATCAGTTTGCGCATAAGTCGTCGTTTGCGAGATCTTATTCCACTCATAACCTAAACTAAAGCTCAGGGTATTATTTTCGTTAACCGGAAAACCTAACGTACCCGATACACCGTAAGTACGGTTGTTATAATCGACAATATCTGCTTCTGAGGCTTCAAAATCAGTGAAATAGATCTTACCACCAAAGCTCACACCATCAACCGTAAAATACGGGTCTGTATAATTTAAACTAGCATTTTTTGAATAATCATTGGTACTTACACTGATACCGGCTTTGTTACCCGTACCAAAGAAATTATCCTGTTGAATACCAGCATTTAGACTCAAGCCCGATTCAGAACCATAACCAATACCGGCATTAAATGAACCAGCGGGTTGCTCTTTCACTTGTACATTGACTTCAACGACGTCTGGTTCACCCGGCACTCGCACTGTAGTCGTGTTTACCGTTTCAAAAAAGCCAAGTTGATTAAGACGGGTTTTAGAACGGTCAATTAACCGATTCGATAACCAAGTACCTTCCATTTGACGCATTTCACGACGTAACACTTCATCTTTAGTGACATCATTACCAGCAAAGTTAATACGACGCACATAAATACGTGGGCCCGGTTCAACCGCAATAGTCAGATTAACAGTATGGTCTTCGTCATTAATTTCAGGGTAAGTTGATACTTTTGGATACGCATAACCAAAGCGACTTAAATAACGGCTAAGACTCTCCTCCGTTGCAGTCACGCTTGCACCACTGTAGAGCTCACCTGAGTTCAGCGATAATAAACCACGTAACTCTTGCTCTTTATCTAACAAATCACCGGTTAACACAATATTACCCAGCTTATATTGCTCACCTTCATTCACTTTAAGGGTAATATAAATACCTTGTTTATCTGGTGTCATCGAAACTTGTGTCGATTCGGTTTTAAAACGGATATAACCTTTATCAACATAATAGCTACGCAATTTCTCTAAATCACCAGCCAGCATTTGTTTTTGATACTGCTGATCAGCCATGAAGTTCCACCACGGCGTATGATCACTCAGATCAAATATATTCTTTAATTCTGCCGTTGAGTAGACGGTGTTACCTAAGATATTTAACTGTTTAATTTCCGCTGATTTACCTTCAACGAAACTAAATTTAATATCAATACGATTACGTGGTAATGGCGTGATAATGGTATTGATTTTTGCGCTATAACGACCAGCGCCATAATAGAATTCCTGTAAGCCCTGCTCTACCGAACGAATAATAGTACGATCGATCGGCTCACCAACACGAATCCCCGATGAATTAAGACTCTCTTGTAATTGCTCTTCAGGAATAGCTTCATTACCAACAAACTCAATGCTACTAATCGTCGGTAACTCCGTTACTTTAAAGACCAGTGTCGAGCCATCACGGTATAATTCGATATCATCAAAGTTACCTGATTCGTACAGCTTCTTCACCGCTAAAGCGGTATCACTGCGACTGACGCGATCACCTTCTCGCAGCGGAATATTCAACAACGCCGCACCGAGCGTTACACGTTGTAAGCCTTCAACTTGAATATCGTCAACAATGAAGCTATTCGCAACTGCTGCTGTACTTGTAAGCAGGCAAGCACTTGAAAGAAGTGCACCAGCTAAATATTTATTAATTATCATTCTGAGTAAATAATCCCTAAAACGCAATTCAATGACTTATAAACGAGCAAAGTCATTAAATAAGGCAAGTCCCGTTAGTAGCATAATAATGACTGAACCGATTTTAAAACCGAACTCTTGGATCTTTTCAGATACAGGTCGACCGGTAATAAGTTCAAATGTGTAATACACTAGATGACCACCATCTAGTACTGGCAGTGGCATTAAATTCATTAAGCCTAAATTAACACTAATTAGGGCCAGGAAACCTAAGAAATAAACCAAACCATAATCAGCACTGGCACCAGCACTTTTGGCAATTGAAATCGGCCCACTTAAGTTATTTAGTGAAATATCACCAGTCACTAAACGACCAATCATCTTAAAGGTAAGCGCGGTTAACTGCCAAGTACGCTCAACCGATTGTTGCACTGAATCTAGAATACCATATTGAATATAAACAAGATAATCTTCAGGATAACTGGCTACAACAGGCGCAACGCCTAAATAACCTTTAAATGAACCATCAGCACCCGTTTTTCCTTTTGGTGTCATCGTTAATGCTAATTCTTGGCCATTACGCAGTATACTTACTGCTAATGTTTGATCTGGACTATTTTGTACTTTTTCTACCAGCATCATCCAGCTATCAATTGGCTGCTCTGCAATGGCTATGATTTTGTCACCCGCAAGCAGACCCGCCTGTTCGCCCGCTCCGCCTTTGATGACTTCAGCTAGCACTTGACTCACAGCTGGTCGATAAGGCGTTAAGCCCATGCTCGTGATCGGTGATTCACGCTCCGGATCAAACTGCCACTCACGGAGATCTACTTGTCGAGAAACAGTATAGTTCGTGTCCTCGAGGTATAATTGCATCACCATTGAAGGCTCGCCCATATGCTCAATCAGTTTAAGGCTAACGTCATTCCAATCTTGAACATCTTGGCCATCGATCGCGGTAATAATCGCTTTGTTTGTGACACCCGCCTCAGCCATCACTGAATGCGGTGCAACTTCGCCAATCACCGGTTTTACGCTCGGTACACCAATCATGAACATGAACCAGAAAGCCACAATAGCTAATGCAAAGTTAGCTAAAGGCCCAGCAGCTACAATGGCGATCCGTGCTAATACCGGTTTACGGTTAAACGCTTGTGATTTTAATTCTGCAGGTACGTCATCAACACGCTCATCAAGCATTTTGACGAAACCGCCTAACGGGATCATTGCTATCGCATATTCAGTGCCGTCTTTGCCGGTACGCATCCAGATTGTTTTACCGAAACCAATTGAAAAACGTAATACTTTAACCCCGCAACGACGTGCGACCCAAAAATGACCAAATTCGTGTATAGCAACTAAAATGCCTAGAGCAACAATAAATGCACCTAGATTCCATAAAGACGATATCATTTTGTTACTCTGCTTATTGTTTGTTGGGCGTCAATTCGCGCCATTGCATCAATATCAATCAATGCATCAATATTTTTTGTTTCAGAAATAGTTAAACCTTCCAAAACCGTGGCATTTACACGTGCGATATCCGTGAAGCCAATTTGCCCAGTTAAGAAAGCATCGACCGCAATTTCATTGGCAGCGTTTAATGTTGTTGTTGCCGCTTGGCCTTGGTAACAAGCATCAATCGCTAATTTCAAACAAGGATAACGCGCATAGTCAGGTTTCAAGAAAGTCAGTTCACCCATCTCGAAAAAATCGAGTGGTTTAACACCTGAAGGAATACGTTTTGGATAAGCCATTGCATGGGCAATCGGGGTACACATATCTGGTTCACCCATCTGGGCTAATACTGAACCATCAGTGTATTGCACCATAGAATGAATCACTGACTGAGGATGGATAACCACTTGGATCTGAGATTCATCCGCATTGAATAACCACTTAGCCTCGATATACTCTAGGCCTTTGTTCATCATAGTCGCAGAATCAACAGAAATTTTCTGACCCATAGACCAATTAGGATGCGCACAAGCTTGCGCAGGCGTCACAGCAGCCAAGTCAGCAATATTGCTATAGCGAAATGGTCCGCCAGAACCAGTTAACAGGATTTTACTGATCCCCTCCGCAACCAGGTCACAAAAACCGAGGTTACTTTGCACAGCTAACGGCATAGCCTGGAATATGGCATTATGTTCACTATCAATCGGTAATAGTTCCGCGCCACTGGCTTTTACTTCTTCCATAAACAAAGCACCAGACATCACTAACGCTTCTTTATTTGCCAGTAAAATACGTTTTCCAGCACGTACAGCGGCCAACGTTGGCATCAGTCCTGCGGCACCTACAATCGCAGCCATCACCATATCACTCTCATCAAGTGCAGCAACCTGACATAAAGCATCGATCCCCGATAACACTTCGGTAGAACAGTTAAGTGATTTTAGTTGTTGCGCTAACTGACCAGCAGCAATGTCATTAAGCATCACTGCATAGCAAGGTTTAAATTCTAAACATTGCGCCAGCATCTCAGTGACATTACTATTCGCGGTTAAAGCCAGTACCCGAAAGCGCTCAGGATTTTGACGAATAACTGCAAGGGTACTCTTACCGATCGAGCCGGTTGCACCCAATATCGTTAATCCAATCACAATAACGCTCCCTTAAAAACAAACTAAATAAATAACAGCAAATACCGGTAATGCAGCCGTTAAGCTATCGATGCGATCTAAAATACCGCCGTGACCAGGCAATAACGTTCCACTGTCTTTTACACCCGCTTCACGTTTGAACATGCTCTCGTTAAGATCACCTAATGTTGATGAAATTGAAGTAACGAAACACGTGAACAAAACTATGACAAGCTTGGTGCTATCAAGTTCCCCTGAAGGTGAAACAGCCATCACAACGGCAGCAATTAACGCGATAATCATCGAAACAGCAACACCACCAAGAAAACCTTCTCGTGTTTTACCTGGGCTTACTTTAGGTGCTAATTTATTTTTACCAAATTTTTTGCCGGTAAAATAAGCACCTGAATCTGCGCCCCAAACTAAGAACATCACTAGCATTACTAACCATGCGCCAGACTGTTGGTCATGGGCATAATCAAAAGAACGCAGTGCTAACATAGCCCAGAAAAAGGGTACTAATGTCACAATACCAAAGACAACTTTAACTAACGTATTCTTGGTCCATGCTTTAGCACTATTAGGATAAGTTAATACTAACCCTGCACAAATCACCCACCAAATAGCACCAATGCTTAAAATAGCACTGACTAATGGTACTAAAACAATTTCACCGCCACTTACATGCCAGATATTACGTACATCTGGCGGTATAACTAATAATGAGGCACCCAAAATAAGTGAATAACCCACAATGAGGGCATTCGGTAATTTTGTATTGTTTTTATCAACCAATACAGCCCACTCTTTCGTTGCTAATATAAAAACACCTGCGATAGCTAGTGCATACCATTGCAGCGGTAACAAGAAAATAGCGGCAAGCGCTAAAGGCGCTAAAATTAATGCGGTCGTAATTCGTTGCTTAAGCAAGAGTTGTTCTCCTATTGAAAACGCCCAGATAATATCTAAACGTTTATGTATATGTGTTTATTGCTGTTTCGTTAAGATCGCTCGGATCTGAGCACCAGTACCGCCAAAACGACGTTCTCTGTTTACAAAGTTAAAGATGGCATCTTCAAAAGCAGCACTATCAAAATCAGGCCACAAAGTATCAGTAAACAATAATTCGGCATACGCGAGTTGCCACAACAAAAAGTTACTAATGCGATGGTCTCCACCTGTACGGATCATCAAATCAACGGCTGATTGATCGGCCATGGCAATATGCTGCCCTAGCATTTTATCATCAATTTCATCAACACTCATTGCACCGGTTTTAACCGCGATAGCAATCTGCTTCGCCGCGTGAGTAATATCCGATTGCCCGCCGTAGTTGGCTGCGATATTGAGTGTGAGCTTGCTGTTATGACGCGTTAACGTTTCAGTTTCAGTGATCTTTGCTTGAATGGCAGGACTAAATGCAGAGACATCGCCGATGATTTTTAGGCGAATTTGGTTTTTGTGTAATTTCTTAACTTCTCGCGTTAGTACTGTCATGAATAATTTCATCAACACACTAACTTCAGCTTCCGGACGACGCCAATTTTCACTACTAAATGCAAATAGTGTTAACGACTCAATCCCCATGGTTAATGCACTACTTACAACTTGACGAACAGACTTAACACCTTCATGGTGGCCTTTAACACGTATTTTGCCACGCTGCTCAGCCCAACGGCCATTGCCATCCATAATGATTGCAACATGCTTAGGTTTCGAGTCATTAACTAACGCTTCGAGTTCGCTTGAGTTTACCATTACTATCTTTATCCATTAAAAATACTTTCTTTATCCATTAAAATCTAAAGCGCCGCATCGAAACACGGCGTCTTAAAAGTGGAATCGAAACTACACTTCCATTAAGTCTTTTTCTTTATCTGCTAATACTGTATCAACTTGCTTGATATAAACATCAGTCAGTTTTTGAACTTCATCTTGTGCGCGGCGATCGTCATCTTCACCGATTTCTTTTTCTTTTAATAAACCTTTAATGTCGCCGTTTGCGTCGCGACGAATGTTACGAATAGCAACACGCGCTTGCTCAGCATCATGACGAACAACTTTGATTAAGCTCTTACGACGTTCTTCAGTTAATGCTGGTAATGGAATACGGATATTCGTACCTGCAGACTGTGGGTTAAGACCCAAATCAGACATCATGATTGCTTTTTCTACAGCTTGAACCATAGTTGCATCAAATACTGTAATGCTTAATGTACGAGAATCTTCAGTACCTACGTTACCAATTTGGTTAAGTGGTGTATTAGCACCATAGTAAGATACTGTAATACCGTTTAGGATACTCGGGTGTGCACGGCCAGTACGTACTTTAGATAATTGACCTTTTAGTGCTTCGATAGTTTTGCCCATACGGGTCTGAGCGTCATCTTTAATTTCGTTGATCACAACGTCTTCCTTAAATTTATTGGCAGTACAAACACTGCTTTAACTATGAGAATTAACTGACATAGTGTAAATCAATTCAATTTAGAGGTCTTGTTATAATCCCTCTAAACTTTAAACTATTGTATTTATTTACTGAAATTGAGACTCAGTTTTATTTCTTTGCTGCATTTGAAATCAATGTGCCTTCAGCTTCACCCATAATAACACGGCGTAAAGCACCAGGCTTAGTCATGTTAAATACACGCATCGGTAAATTATGATCGCGCGCCATAGTGAATGCAGATAGATCCATAATTTTAAGTTCTTTTTCAACAACTTCACGATATTCAAGCGTCTCGTAAAATTCAGCATTTGGATTTTTAACTGGATCTTCAGAATATACGCCGTCAACTTTTGTCGCTTTCAATACAATGTCAGCTTCAATTTCAATACCACGTAAACATGCTGCAGAGTCAGTTGTACAGAATGGGTTACCTGTACCAGCAGAGAAGATTACTACTCGGCCTGTTTTTAATAAACTAATTGCTTCAGCCCAGTTGTAGCTGTCACATACACCACGTAATTCAATTGCAGACATTAAACGAGCATTCACATAAGCACGGTGTAGTGCATCACGCATTGCTAAGCCATTCATCACAGTTGCTAACATGCCCATGTGATCGCCCACTACACGGTTCATACCCGCTTCAGCAAGGCCTGCACCACGGAATAAGTTACCGCCACCAATAACCAAACCAACTTGAACACCTAACTCAACAATTTCTTTAATCTCTTGCGCCATGCGATCTAGAACTTTAGGGTCAATACCAAAGCTCTCTTCTCCCATTAGAGCTTCACCACTAAGCTTTAATAAAATACGACGATATGCAGGTTTCGGGTTGGTAGTCATCATGATCTCTTTATCCTAATTGTGGAAAAACCGCAGCCTAAGCCGCGGTCTATATTAAATCTTAAGCAATAATTAAATTATGCTTTTTTTGCTGCTGCTACTGTAGCTGCAACTTCAGCTGCGAAATCATCTTCAGCTTTCTCGATGCCTTCACCAACTTCGATACGGATGAAGTTTACAACGTCTGCGCCTTCTTCTTTAAGAAGTTGACCAACAGTTTTTGAAGGTTCCATGATGAAAGCTTGACCTGTAAGGCTCACTTCACCAGTGAATTTCTTCATACGACCGATAACCATTTTCTCAGCGATTTCTT
>Ga0138401_1037575_pt1 | contig 12647 bp, 12 predicted proteins | sample KNI3SL6_AmetaT_FD_101528 | JGI IMG/M metagenome (GOLD analysis project Ga0138401, IMG submission 101528) | Marine microbial communities from Southern Atlantic Ocean transect - KN I3 S16 L6_A metaT (Metagenome Metatranscriptome) (version 2)... | ecosystem: Environmental > Aquatic > Marine >... | reverse complement strand
TCATACAGTTTTGAACGTCTAGGCTCATCACAAAACAGTGAGGAAAAATAAATGAAAGGTATTGTTTTAGCTGGTGGTTCAGGTACTCGTCTTTATCCGTTGACTCGTGGTGTATCGAAGCAACTATTACCGATTTACGATAAACCTATGATCTTTTATCCGTTATCTACGCTTATGCTCGCGGGCATCAAAGATATTTTAATCATAACAACACCTGAAGACAACGCGGGATTTCGTCGCTTATTGGGTGATGGTTCAGATTTTGGGATTAATCTTGAATATGAAATTCAGCCATCTCCTGATGGACTTGCCCAAGCATTTATAATTGGCGAAAAATTTATTGGTGACGATAATGTTTGTTTAGTATTAGGTGATAATATATTTTATGGACAGGCATTCAGTGATACGTTAAAGAAAGCTGCATCAATGGATAATGGTGCAACAGTATTTGGCTATCAAGTTAAAGACCCTGAACGTTTTGGTGTCGTTGATTTTGACGAAAATATGCGAGCATTATCTATTGAAGAAAAACCTTTAAAACCGAAGTCAAATTATGCGGTGACAGGACTGTATTTTTATGATCGTCGTGTAGTTGAGTTTGCAAAAAAAGTAGAACCATCTGAGCGCGGAGAACTTGAAATAACCTCTATTAATCAAATGTATCTTGATGATAAATCACTGAATGTTGAACTCTTAGGACGTGGTTTTGCTTGGTTAGACACTGGTACACATGAAAGTTTGCATGAAGCCTCTTCGTTTGTACAAACAATTGAACATGTACAAGGACTTAAAGTTGCTTGCCTTGAAGAAATATCATGGCGTAATGGCTGGTTAACTGATATGCAATTGAGCAATCTAGCTAAACCAATGATGAAAAATGAATACGGTCAATATCTTGCTCGACTAATTAAAGATAAATCACAAGGAAACCAGTGATGAGAGTTATGATCACTGGGTGTTATGGACAAGTTGGTCAGTGCTTGGTTAAGCAGTTTCAGCAGATCGCTAATATTCTAGCTGTAGGACGTGCTGAATTGGATATTACCGATGAAGTTGCAGTTAAAAATGTAGTTAAAGCATTTAAACCCGATTTCATAATTAATGCAGCCGCACATACCGCTGTAGATAAAGCTGAAGATGAAGTTGATTTATCGTATGCGATAAATTGTAGTGGACCAAGATTTTTAGCTGAAGCGGCCAATAGCGTGAATGCATCGATATTGCATATATCTACTGATTATGTATTTTCGGGTGATAAAGACGGAATTTACACCGAGTCAGATTTAACATCGCCGCAAGGAGTGTATGGTGAAAGTAAGCTAGCGGGTGAAATTGCGGTTATCAATGCTTGTCAAAAGCACATTGTACTTCGTACCGCATGGGTATTTGGTGAAGATGGTAATAATTTTGTCAGAACGATGCTTCGTTTGGCAAAAGCGTATGATACGTTGAGTATTGTAGGGGATCAAGTGGGTGGGCCTACTTATGCTGGAGATATAGCTGCGGCACTTGTTGTTATGACCAAGGCTATTTACAATGGTGAGAGTGATAAATTTGGTATTTATCATTTCTCTGGCTTACCACATGTTAGTTGGAGCCAATTTGCAGAAAGTATTTTTGATGAAGCGGTAGAGCAATCGATCATCCAACAATCACTCACGGTTAATGCAATTACAACTGCTGAATATCCTACTCCAGCGAAGCGCCCAGCTAATTCTAAGTTAGATACAGCATTAATTACTGAAAAATTCGAGATTAATGCAAGTGACTGGAAACAAGCACTTAGTAACATCAAAGCATACACATAAAAATTGAGTTTATTATGAACGTTATTGAAACAAATATCCCAGATGTTAAAATTATTGAACCTACAGTATTTGGTGATGAACGAGGTTTCTTTATGGAAACGTGGAATCAAAAAAAATTTGAAGAGCTAGTGACTGGGAAGCAAACTCGATTTGTACAAGATAATCACTCCAAATCAAAACAAGGTATTTTACGAGGTTTACACTATCAAACTGAAAATATGCAAGGAAAGTTAGTGCATGTAGTTTCGGGTGAAGTTTTTGATGTTGCCGTTGATATACGTGAAGGCTCGTTAACATTTGGTCAATGGGTTGGTGTGTATTTATCTGCTGAAAATAAGCGTCATTTATGGGTTCCTGAAGGGTTTGCTCATGGCTTTTATGTTACGAGTGAAAGTGCTGAGTTCGTATATAAATGTACTAATTATTATGACCCAAACTCGGAAAAAGTTATTATTTGGAATGATATTGATTTAGCAATAGATTGGCCAGTTCAGCATAATGATAAAGTCATTCTGTCAGAAAAAGATAAATTTGCTAATGAATTTAGCCGTATAAAACCATTGGAGTTATAATATGATTAATGTTCTTATTTTCCCTGCGGGTGAAATAAACGCTATAGAACTACACTCGTCATTATCAAAGTGTTTTAATATAAAATTATATGGAGCGAGCTCTGTAGAACGACATGGTGAATACGTATATGAAAATTATATTAGTGGATTGCCATTTATTTCAGATGAAAATTTTTTTTATGAGTTTAATAAAATAATTGAAGAGCTTGAAATTAAGTTAATATTTCCGACACATGATACTATTGCAGAATTTCTGTCTAAAAATGAAAGTAAAATAAAATGTAAAGTTATTTGTGCAGAAAAGAAAACATCAGAACTCTGTCGTAGTAAGGCAATGACTTATGATTTATTTTCAACGTATGACTTTAATCCGAAAGTTTATCATTCACTCGATAATATTAAAGATATAAATTTTCCTTTATTTACTAAACCAAGTAAAGGTCAAGGTTCTGTTGGTGCAACGCTCGTTTTAAATGAGGAAGAAGCAAAAGATATAAATCTAGATGAAAATGTCTTAACAGAGTATTTACCTGGTAAAGAATACACTATCGATTGCTTTACTTCATTCAATGGTGAATTAATTATTGCACTCCCCCGTTTAAGAATGCGAACAATGGCTGGAGTAAGTGTGTCCGGTAAAACTGTTCCTATAACCGAAGAAATACATGCTATAGCTAAGTCTATCAATGAGAACGTTAAATTTAATGGGTTATGGTTTTTTCAAATTAAAGAAGATTGTTTTGGGAAGTTGAAGCTTCTTGAAATATCAACACGAACAGCTGGTACCATGTGCTTAAGCCGTGCTAAAGGATATAATTTACCTCTTCTAAGTGTATATAATGCATTAGAAAAAAATATTTCTCTGATTGATAATAATTATGAAGTTGAAGTTGATCGTACATTAATAAATAGATTCAAGTTAAACGTGAAATATAATAATGTTTATATTGATTATGATGATACGATAATAATTAGAAGTAAAGTAAATTTAGATGCGATTAGATATTTGTATCAATTGAAAAATAATAATAAAAATATTTTTTTGATTACTCGACATGCAGGTGATATTTATGAGTCGTTAAAAAAATATAACATACCAGTTGAATTATTTAACAGTGTTTTACACTTGAACCCGGATGATCTTAAATCAGGTTTTATAGCAGAGAAAGAATCAATATTTATTGATAACTCTTTTCAAGAACGAAATGAAGTAAGAGTTAAGCTTGGTATTCCTGTCTTTGATGTGGATGCAATTGAAGTATTACTGGATTGGAAATGTTAATGAAACGTATTTGTTTGTTTGCTGGTTATAATAAAAATAGTGAAGTGCAGCCTTATGTATTGGACTATTTGAAAGAAATGAGTTTATATTGTGATGTTTATTATTTATCTGATGGTGATTTATCAGTAAAGTCATTAATGAAGATAAAAAACATTTGTATAGATGCATGGGTACTAGATCATGGGAAATATGATTTTGGTTCATACAGTGAACTTATGAAAAACTATGTTGGCTGGAATACCATTGAACAATATGATGAATTAATTATTGCTAATGACTCAGCTTATTGTGTAAACAGTTTTCAGCCTGTATTCGATAAAATGTCACAGAAAGATTGTTCTGCATGGGGATTATTGGCAACTGATGAGTTTAACTTAGATTACAACTATGCTTTTAATGACTATATAAAAATCCCTCATAGTAAAATTCCAATGTTTTGTATTGGAAGTTATTTTATGGCATTTAAAAAAGAAGTTTTTATTGATAATGATTTTCAAATGTTTTTCAATAATGTTGAAAAAGAAAGAGATAGAAATGATGTTTGCCTTAAATATGAAATGGGTTTGACAAAGCTTCTTTTAGATAAAGACATAAAAATGTCATCGTATATTGATACTGTTTATAAAAATGTATCGATTTACAATATGGATGCATTCAGGTTCGTTTATAATGGATTCCCTTTGATTAAAATTAGGATCTTTAAAGATAATCCATTATCTGTGCCTTATAACGACGATAATTTTTTTATAGGACGATATTGTCAGAATGACAAAATATTTGAATATATTGAAAATGAGTTTATGTTGAAAGATGAGTTTATGTTGAAAGATGAGTTTATTCTAAAAAAAGATTATAAGAGATACTACAATGATTTTATACCTCCTATTTTTAGAAAAGGAAAACGTGATTTAATTAAAGAAATACTACCCCCTATTCTAACTCAAAAAATAATAAGAGTTCTTGTAGAAAGAAAATTAAAAAAAACTAATGTATTAAAAAAAATCAATGTTAATAAAAATCAAAATCTTATGATTTTTTTTAATGTGGCCATTGATACTATTGGCGGAGGAATGTTGTCAATAGATAGATTTGTAGATAAATCGATTAAACTAGAAAAAGAATTTGATTTTAAAGTCAGAATGTCAGGTCTGCCATTGAGCAATAATGCTGTAAGTTACTCTAAGTTTGAATCAACATTAGAAATGGAGCATTTCAATAAAATAATTCAGGAAGGGATACCGGATAAAGTTACATTAAACCTTCCAGAAGTTTTTGTTAAAGGTTTTTTAGATGAACTTACCGAATATCAAATTAAATGGCTTCATTATATACCTGAATTAAGAATTAATATTTTAGACCAGAATCATGATTTATTTCCCTTGAGAAGAGAAATTGAACGCTTGAAAGAGTTAACACTAGATGTGACTGTTACATCTGCTCATGAGAAATATGCAACTCAAAAGATATCGGATGAATATCAAGTACCATTAAATTTGTTGACCCCATTTTTACCTGAATTTATAAGAAGGCCTCATAGTCAAAAGTCAAAAGTAATAGCAATATCTCCTGATGATGATGTTAATACTACTAGCGATTTAACTAAAAATGAAATTTTATCAAAAATGATCAGTGAACTTCCTGATTATAAATTTGTTGTGATAAATGATATTTCTTTAAATGAATATAAAGAGCTTATTTCAGATGCTTTATTTACTATAACATTTGGTGAAGGTTATGATGGATACTTTATTGAACCGTCGTTAAGCGATTCAGTATCATTCGCAGTATATAATGAAACTTTCTTCCCTGTAGAATTTAAAGATTCAAATATCGTTTATCCTAATTGGGAATCTTTATATGAAAATATTGTGAGAGATATTAGGCTATTAGAATCCGACCATGATTTATATAAAAATCGGTCAGATAAAATTGAGGTAATGACTAGGAAGCATACTAACTCTGATAGATCTGAAGTGAACCTTCATGATTTCTATAATCGTAAAGTTGATTTTTTACCTTCAATATTTAATATTGAAAACTATAAGGTAAAATAAAATGGATAGAAAAATTGGAGGGTATTTTGGTTTAGATTTAAGAGGTGAAACTCTAGATCCGATATATAGTTTATGGAAAACATGGACAGATGGACGAAATATACTTGATTTTAATTCTAATCGAGTTGCTATAAAAAAAATCTTACAAATCGAAAAAATACATAGAATATGGCTTCCTTATTATATATGTAATGATGTTAAAGAAGCTCTTAGTGAATATGAAGTAAATTATTACCAAATATCTAATGAGTTTATACCTCAAGATTATTTTTTAGACGACATCGAAAGTGATGATTGTGTAGTATTAGTATCTTATTTTGGTTTGCCTATCAGTGATATTTTTGTAAAAAAAATACGTGATCTCAATAAAAAAATATTAATAATCGAAGATAAAGCTCAATCAATAGAACCGCCTAATATTAACGTCGATTGGTCAATCTATAGTCCAAGGAAGTTTATGGGAGTTCCTGATGGGGGAGTTGCTGTCACAAAAAGGGCATTTTCACACCCTCAAGTTAAAGTTAAAGAATGTGCTGATATTATTACTAATTTTCTACCTATATTGATGAGAAACCAAGATGAAACTATGTCAAGTGGGCAATATGAGACTTATATCAAATCCGAAAAAAGTATTTTTTCCCATGAATCAAGAGCATCTAAAATAACAATAGAGCTATTAAAAATATCTAGTTACTTATATATATCGAAGAAACGAATAAATAACTGGAATTATTTGAATAGTTTTTTACAAGAAAAATCAATATTTTCGTGTCTTAAAAAAATTGATTGGACTCCTTTGGGCTATCCAATAATAGTTGAAAACCCAAGTGATTTTGTTGATTACATGGCCAAGCATGGTGTTTTTTGTGCTCGTCATTGGTCTTGTTTAGGTGATGAATTAAATCATTTTGAATTTGAAAATGATTTATCTAAAAAAATAGTAACAATACCAATTGATCAACGATTAAATAAACCTGAACTGAATTACCTCATTAGTAAAATTCGAGATTATGATGAAAAAAAATGACATGATTTACGTTACTCGCCCAATGATTCCGCCTAGAGATAAATTTCATCAAATGTGTGACGAAATTTTTGATTCCGAATGGTTAACAAATATGGGGGAAAAACATAACAAACTTGAAGATAACCTGAAATCTTTTCTCGATGTTGATAATATATTACTTTTTAATAACGGTACGAATGCTTTACTCACAGCGTTAAAAGCAATGGATTTACCGTATGGAAGTGAAGTAATTACAACTCCATTTACCTTTGCTGCCACGACGCATGTTATTGAGTGGAATGGGCTAAAACCAGTCTTTGCTGATATTTGTCAAGATAGAATGGTATTAACTGTCGAGTCAATAGAAAAAAATATAACACCTGATACGTCTGCCATTTTAGCTGTACATGTGTATGGTTTCCCATGTGATGTAGTTGGAATCGAGCGACTCGCTAAAAAATATAATTTGAAAGTTATTTATGACGGGGCTCATGCCTTTAATACTAAAATTCTCGGTAAATCGATTAGTAAGTGGGGAGACATAACTATGTTATCTTTTCATGCGACAAAGCTATTCAATACGATTGAAGGGGGGGCTTTGATATCAAATTGTAAAGCGACACATGAAAAAATTAAAGATTTAAGAAACTTTGGTTTTCAAAATGAAGTCACAGTAAGTGATATTGGTATTAATGGTAAGATGAACGAGATTCAAGCGGCGGTTGGTCTGTTAAACCTTGAGATTCTTGATGACGAAATAGCGGGCCGAATATATATTAATCAGCTTTATCGGGATAATTTAAGTTGTATTAGAGAAATAATAATTCCTAATATTGATGATAATACGTCAAACTCTCACCAATATTTTCCTATATTAGTTGAAAATAAAAGGGATGAACTATATGAATTTTTGAAAAAAAATGGAGTATACGCAAGGAAATATTTCTATCCTCTTTGTTCTGAGTTTGCCCCTTACTCTAAATTAGAGTCATCTTCAGTTGATAACTTACCAATAGCAACGGAAATGTCACGACAGGTTATATGCTTACCTTATTATGGACGTCTCGTTGAAGATGATCAACTTAACAAGGTAATCACACTCATTAAGGATTTTTTTAGATAATATGATTGTATCTATTCACCAACCATACTTATTCCCATATTTGGGATATTTTCAGCTTATCTATAATAGTGACATTTTTGTAGTTTATGATGATGTTACCTTTATTAAGGGAGGCTTTATCAATCGTAATAATATTTTAAGCTCTGGTCGTATACAGCGTTTTACACTACCGATAGAGTCTATTTCAAGTAATAGTTATTTTAAAGATCTTTATTTTACAAGCAATACAAAAAAGTTAATCAGAACTATTGAGCAATCCTATAGTAAAAGCCCATTTTTTCATGATGTAATGCCTTTAATTAAAGATATATTTAATTACTCGCAGCGAAATGTCAGTACACTATGTATGTATTCATATGAAAAAATATTTGAATATTTAGGCATTATTAAAAACATGACATTATCCTCAGAATTAGACTATTTAAGACTTGAAGATAAAACTGGGAAAGTTATATCTATATGTGAAATATTCGATGCTGATGAATATGTTAATGCAAGTGGTGGCATTGAGTTATATGATACGTATGACTTTAAAAAAAATAACTTATCACTTGGTTTTTTAAAAAAAGAAGCGTGCACTTATACACAAAACTCGCCTGACTTTATAGATAATTTATCGATTATTGATGTGCTTATGAATAATAGTAAAAGTGACATATTGAACTTACTTTCAAAGTATGAGGTGGTAGGTAAAGATGAGTAATTATCGAAATGATTTTATTATGTCATTAAAGGAATATCAAGTTTGGTCTAGACTTGGGTGGACTGATATTCTAAAAAAGTATAGACGGTCATTTATTGGTCCATTTTGGTTAACTTTAAGTACTGCAATATATATATCATCTATTGGTGTCATTTTTTCTGAGATTTTCAATACACCGATGCAAGATTATTTACCGTATCTTGCTTTAGGTCTGATTTTTTGGATGTTTATAAATCAATGTGTTACTGAAGGGGCAGAGGCTTTTATTAATAATGCACATTATATAAAACAAATGCCGATAAAATTGGCTATATTTCCCATGCAAGTTATTTGGAGAAATTTTATTGTTCTTGCACATAATATGGTTATTTTTGTCTTTATTGCGATTTTATTTGATATTAATATAACGTGGTACTCTCTTTGGTCAATTGTTGGTATTATTATATTCAGCGTTAATGTTTTATTTTTGACTTTATCTTTATCTTGTTTTTGTGCAAGGTTCAGAGATCTCCACCAAATAGTATTAAGTATTATGCAAATAGCTTTTTTTGCGACACCAATTATGTGGAATAAGACGGCTTTACTTGGTCAAAGAGATTATGTCCTTGATTACAACCCATTTTTTCATTTTGTTGAATTATTCAGAGAACCATTATTAGGTGGTCATATAGCACTTTCAACAGTTAGTTTCGTATCAATTTTTACCGTTTTTAATATGATTGTAGCTGCTGCTGTTTATAAGTATTCATTTAAGAAAATTTCGTTTTGGGTATGACATGTCAAAAATAATTTCATTAAAAAATGTATCATTAGATATACCTATTTATGATGGTAGTAATATATCTATTAAAAAGCAACTTTTGAGTTACGCTACTGGTGGACGTTTAGCTATGGAATCCAAAGTCTGTAGGGTGCAAGCTTTAAAAAATATTAATATAGATATAAATAAAGGCGATAGAGTTGCTTTGTTAGGACATAATGGTGCTGGAAAATCTACCTTCCTAAAATTATTGTCAACAATTTATCACCCGACCTCAGGAACCATTAACATTAATGGGGAAGTATCAACTTTATTTGAAGTTGGCTTAGGTATGGATCCTGAAATGAATGGTATTGATAATATTATTACTCGAGGGTTACTATACGGGCTAAAAAAAAACCAGATCGTTGCAATGATTCCTGAAGTTGTTGATTTTACAGAATTAGGTGAATTTATTAATTTTCCAATACGTACTTATTCTAATGGTATGCTACTAAGACTTGCTTTTGCAATCTCAACGATTGTTAAGCGTGATATTCTTCTTTTAGATGAGATTATAGGTGCCGGTGATGCGTCATTTATGAATAAGGCTGAAGCTAGAATTAATGAATTAGTTGAAGCATCTGATGTAATGGTATTAGCTTCACATTCAAATGAAATATTAAAAAAAATGTGTAATAGAGGTCTAGTTTTTAGGCACGGAGAAATAATCTTTGATTCTAATATAGATGAATCAATTGATTTCTACATTAACCATTATTAAAATTTATCTATATGAAGATTTTTCCATGTTGTGGATGAATTATATTATGAGCTAGATGGTTATGGTTAGAATGATCTCGTTATTATTGTGATGATGATTTAATTCAATGACTTTATTAACTAATAAAATTCGACTTGAACTATTATTAAAGGAAATTCAAGTGATTCGTCGTAGGTTAAACTTTTCTTAATGTCGAAAAATAGTTACTGAAATAGGTTATGTTATTAGCATTAATAATGTATAAAATAAGCGCCGTTGATTTTTCTAAATATAAAGTAAAGGAGTTTAAATTTGTTGTCTTATATTGATTTTTTTTCGTCAGGGTTATCATATTTTGAGTATTGATTCGACAGCTGCTGTTATCGTTACTTACGCTCCAAATATTCTCGATTTGAATCGGTTAGTTAACTCTTTGAGCACTCAAGTACGACAAATATATATCATCGATAATGGCTCTCTTATGCCTACAGGTCTAGATCAATTAGATTCAGTTGACCTGACGTCGTTACCTAATAACATGGGCATTGCTTATGGACAGAATATTGGTCTTCTAAAGGCAATAAACGATGGTTTTATTGATTTTGTCATTTTCGACCAAGATAGCTTGCCTTCCGAAACTATGATCTCAGATCTTTTCTCTGCTCGAATACAAGCTTTGAAAGCTGGCATTAAGGTTGCCGCCGTTGGTCCTGTACACATTGACCAAGATAACCTTTCAGAAAGTACTTTTATTGATACCAGCCAAAAAGTCTTAAAAAAGATCATTCCGAGAATTTTCTTGGATATGGGGGCTCATTTTGCGAAATGCGATTTCTTGATTTCTTCAGGTTGCCTTATATCAAAAGACTCCTTAGATATTATAGGATATATGGAAGATGGCCTTTTTATCGATTGTGTGGACATTGAATGGGGGTTTAGGGCGTTGGATAGAGGACTACACTGTATTGCTGCGTTTGATGCAAAAATGTATCACAAAATTGGTGAAATACCTTTGAAGCTCTTAGGGAGAGAGCTAACAACTCATTCACCAGTACGTCATTACTATTTCTATCGGAATGTTTACCAGCTACTAAAGCGTCCATATGTTCCCTATTGCTGGAAAAGGCATACTTTGATCAAATCAACGATACAGGCTTTTGTATTTTCGTTATTTCTCTCTCCTCGACTCGATCACTTTAAGTCTATTTTAAAGGGGATTTGCCACGGTTTAACGAATAAAAATGGTAAATATGAATAAAACATTAATTTTCGTAATCAACGTCGATTGGTACTTCCGTCTTCACTGGCTAGAACGAGCAAATCATTTTAAATCATTGGGTTATAATGTTCATATAATTACTAATTTTTTAGATAGTTCGATAGAAAATGAGCTCATATCAATGGGATTCACGTGCCATCAGTTCTCTGTTAAGCGTAAGAGTCTGAACCTATTTCGAGAACTTGTTAGTATTTGGCATCTAAAGTACTTGTTGAAAATGATAAATCCAGATTTGATTCATTGCGTTACGATTAAACCCAATATATATACGGGGCTAATCAATCGGTTTTTTATAAAAAAACCAATAATCTATAGTATTACCGGACTAGGTGCTGTTTTTAGTTCGTCATCATTAAAATTTGTAATTATTAAACGTATCATAACGCTCTTTTACAAGAATATCTCTGTTCACTATTCAAGATTTATTTTTGAAAATAGCGAGGACTGTTCGCTATTTCAAGATTTAGCTATTATAAAAAATGGTAATGGCATCGTGATAAAAGGTGCTGGTATTGATTTGAATCGCTTTACTTCTTCACCTTTACCATGTGATCAAAGTATACTTTTCGCTGCTCGTCTTTTAAAGGAAAAAGGTCTTCAGTGCTTGATTGAAGCAAAAACAATATTAGTTAAACGAGGTTGTGAGTTTACACTCAATGTAGCTGGAATCATTGATAATGATGTTTCATCCGCTATTTCGATAAGGCAAATTGAAATTTGGGCTAAAAATGGGGATATTAACTGGTTAGGTAATGTGAAAGATATGCCAAGTTTAATTAAGAAAAATGATATTGTTTGTTTACCTACGACTTATGGCGAAGGGGTGCCTCGTATCCTCATTGAAGCTGCCTCATGCCAGAGAGCTATCGTCACCACTGATGTTGCAGGTTGTCGCGAAATAGTATCTCATGGTTTTAACGGGTTACTGGCTATCCCTGCAGATGCTATTTCACTTGCTAATTGCTTACAGGAATTACTCGATAATAAAGATAAGCTCCGAAAATTTGGGATTAACGGCCGAAAAAAAGTCGAAACTGAGTTTTCTCAAGAAATGGTATTTGAGAAAACGCTTCAAGTTTATGATGAATTACTATTGTCTTAATTTGGCGTATACCCAGTCGGCGCATCTAATAAGATGCGTCTAATACATTCTACATTAAAGTCATGACAACAAACATCAAGCTGACTAATCAGACTTTCCATTTCTTTCCAGCTTAGTTTATCTTCTTGCGCCATCATTATTTTTGAATGGATCGTACCTTCCACGTGAGCACCAATCAACAGTTCTTCATAGAGTTTCTCACCCGGTCTTAGCCCT
>Ga0138401_1089677_pt1 | contig 12942 bp, 12 predicted proteins | sample KNI3SL6_AmetaT_FD_101528 | JGI IMG/M metagenome (GOLD analysis project Ga0138401, IMG submission 101528) | Marine microbial communities from Southern Atlantic Ocean transect - KN I3 S16 L6_A metaT (Metagenome Metatranscriptome) (version 2)... | ecosystem: Environmental > Aquatic > Marine >... | reverse complement strand
TATAAACATGTACCTTTAGTTGAGCATAATGTCAGTGAAGGTGTGTGTAATAACGTGTTTGGCACTTTGAATACAGCTCGTGCAGCGATTAGCGCTGGAGTTGAAAGCTTTGTATTAATCTCTACCGATAAAGCTGTACGGCCAACAAATGTCATGGGGGCAACTAAACGAATGGCTGAGTTAGTGCTGCAAGCGCTCGCTAAAGAACAATCAGTTACACGTTTTTGCATGGTAAGGTTTGGTAATGTATTAGGCTCATCAGGCTCTGTAGTACCGTTATTCAAACAGCAAATTAGTCAGTCAGGTCCTGTGACGGTCACGGACAAAGATATTATTCGCTATTTCATGACTATACCTGAAGCTGCCCAGTTAGTTATTCAAGCCGGCTCTATGGGTAAAGGCGGCGATGTATTTGTATTAGATATGGGTGAGCCTGTCAAAATTTATGATCTGGCCAGAAATATGATCCACCTCAGTGGTTTTGACGTCAAAGATGAAAATAATCCTTATGGGGATATCGAGATTAAAGTAACCGGATTACGTCCGGGAGAAAAACTGTACGAAGAGCTATTGATAGGTGATAATGTCGCGAAAACTCAGCATCCTCGGATCATGACTGCGAATGAAACGAGCTTGTCTTGGACGGAACTCGAAGGATTACTTCTGAAATTACAGATAGCCTGTTTAGGCTTTGATAATCAGGTAATTCGTGAAATTCTATTATCGGCACCGACGGGGTTTAAGCCGAAAGATGGGATTTGTGATCTGGTTTGGCTTGAAAGGCAAGTGTAATTTATTTCATACATTTTTGAGTTTACTATCAGTCATCGGGAACTGAAAACCTAGTCGGTAGCGTGTTTTTTAATTAAGTGGTGTATTTTATGCTTTCGATGGACATATTTAAGACTGTAATTGCGAGTACTCCACTAATTTCAATAGACTTTATTGTTAAAAATGATAAACAGCAAGTACTGCTTGGTCAGCGTGTTAATAAACCAGCGAAAGGTTATTGGTTTACACCTGGTGGTCGAATACTTAAAAATGAATCGCTTGAACTCGCATGGCAAAGGTTAATCGAACTGGAATTAGGCTTGTCAGGTGTTAAAGCTGATTTTAGAGGGGTTTATCAACATTTTTATGATGATAATATTTCTGATTGCGAACTTACAACACACTATGTTGTTTTAGCTTACGAAGTATTAAGTAACTGTGAGTTGCTTTCATTGCCTAATGAGCAGCATTCCAAGTATCGGTGGTTTAGTGAATCAGAGTTATTGAACGACGTAGATGTCCATGAGCATACCAAATGGTATTTTCAAGTTGAACGAACTGCAGACTCTAGTATATTAAATAAAAACAGATGAGTGTATATATGATTTTACCCGTTATTATGGCTGGCGGTACCGGCAGTCGTTTATGGCCACTTTCTCGTGAACTTTATCCAAAACAGTTTTTAACTGTAATGGGTGAGTTATCTATGCTGCAACAAACAGTTGCACGTCTTGTAGGTATTGAACATCAAGCCCCGTTACTTATTTGTAACGAAGAACATCGTTTTATTGCCGCTGAACAATTACGTTTAGGTGGCTTTGCGCACAGCGGTATTATCTTAGAGCCAGCAGGACGTAATACCGCACCAGCGATTGCGTTAGCGGCGCTACAAGCTTTAAAAAATGCGAAGCGAGATGAAGAACCTATTTTATTGGTACTTGCGGCAGATCATTTAATTGAAGATACCCAAGCATTTCAAGCATCTGTCACGACTGCGCTACCGTTTGCTGAACGTGATCAATTAGTTACCTTTGGTATCGTGCCTACGTCACCAGAAACTGGATACGGTTATATTAAAGCCGGTGATACCCAAGGTCATGCTTTTACTGTAGAGCAGTTTGTTGAAAAACCAGATTTAGTTACTGCCCAAGGCTATCTAGCTAGCGATGATTACTACTGGAATAGTGGTATGTTTTTATTCAAGGCATCACGTTATCTTGAAGAATTAAAAAAATATAATCCTGAAATACTGATTGCATGTGAACAAGCGATGCGAGTCACTACGCCGGACATGGACTTTGTTCGAGTGGATAAAGATGCATTTCAACGCTGCCCGGATGATTCAATCGATTATGCGGTAATGGAAAAGAGCCGTGATGTCGTCGTTGTGCCGATGGATGCGGGTTGGAGTGATGTCGGCTCTTGGTCAGCATTATGGGAAGTATCTGCGAAAGATGAATATAATAACGTGACTAAAGGTGATGTGCTCGCTGTTAATTCAACGAACTGTTACCTACATGCTGAGCATAAACTGATTGCGACGGTAGGTATTGATAATTTAGTTGTTGTTGAAACTAAAGACGCGATTTTGGTTGCTCATAAAGACCATGTTCAAGATGTTAAAAGTATTGTTAATCAGCTGAAAAAATCTGGCCGTAGCGAGCATCATATCCATCGTGAAGTATTTCGCCCTTGGGGGAAATATGATTCGATTGATTTTGGTCGACGCGATCAAGTTAAACGGATCACCGTAAAACCAGGTGAAAAACTGTCAATCCAAAAACATCATCATCGTTCAGAACATTGGGTTGTGGTGTCTGGTACTGCTAGTGTACTGAATGGTGAAAATACCATTTTAGTGACTGAAAATGAATCAACCTATATCCCATTAGGTACCATTCATGCCCTTGAAAATCCAGGCAAGATCCCGCTTGAAATGATTGAAGTACAAACAGGCAGCTATCTTGGTGAAGATGATATTGTGCGTTTTGAAGATCGCTATGGTCGGAGTTAATTATGACTACGCTAACTTGCTTTAAAGCTTATGATATCCGAGGCCAATTAGGGGCTGAACTTAATGCTGATATTGCGTATCGTATTGGTCGTGCATTTGGCCAATACCTTATCTCAGCGGAAGAACTAAATAAAAAGGTTGTTGTTGGCGGTGATATACGGCTTACATCAGAAACGCTAAAATTAGCGTTAGCTAATGGTCTAATGGACTCGGGTGTTGATGTTATCGATATTGGGATGACTGGTACGGAAGAGATCTATTTCGCGACTAAGTACTTAGGTATTGATGGTGGTGTTGAAGTGACTGCAAGCCATAACCCAATGGATTATAATGGTATGAAGTTGGTTCGTGAAGATGCTAAACCTATTAGTGGTGATAGCGGTCTACGCGATATTCAACAATTAGCGGAACAGAATGATTTTCCGACTGTCAGTAAACGTGGCACGTTAACGCAGCAATCAAATCTTACTGAATATGTCGAACACTTGATGACCTATATTAGCCCTGCTAACCTCAAACCAATGCGATTAGTGGTTAATTCAGGTAATGGCGCTGCAGGTCATGTAGTAGATGCTATCGAACAACGTTTTCAAGCGCTTAATATTCCCGTGGAATTTATTAAAGTTCACCATCAAGCAGACGGTAATTTTCCGAATGGTATTCCTAATCCGTTATTACCTGATTGTCGAAGCGATACCACTAAGGCTGTACTAGCGCATAACGCCGATATGGGGATTGCCTGGGACGGTGATTTTGATCGTTGTTTCTTGTTTGACGAAAATGGCGAGTTTATCGAAGGTTATTATATTGTCGGTTTATTAGCTGAAGCTTTTTTACAAAAAAACAGTGGAGCTAAAATTATTCACGACCCTCGTTTAAGCTGGAACACCATTGATATCGTTGAAGCTAATGGCGGTGTACCAATAATGTCTAAAACCGGTCATGCTTTTATTAAAGAGCGGATGCGGTTTGAGGATGCTGTATACGGCGGTGAAATGAGTGCTCACCATTATTTTCGTGACTTCGCTTATTGCGATTCAGGTATGATACCGTGGTTATTAGTTACTGAGTTATTATCAGTTAAAAATATGAAGTTGTCTGAAACCGTAAAAGCAAGAATTGCCGCGTATCCATCATCGGGTGAAATTAATTCCAAATTAACAAACCCACAAGCGGCTATTGCCCTGGTTCGAGCTGAATATGAAGCTGATGCAATAGCTATTGATGAAACTGATGGTATCAGCTTCGAATTCTCATCTCCAGAAGGTGATTGGCGTTTTAATTTACGCTCATCAAATACTGAGCCTGTAGTTCGATTAAATGTAGAATCAAAGCGAAATGTTGCATTAATGCAAGAAAAAGCAAAAGACATCTTAGCGTTGTTGAAAAGATAATGCTTTAAGTTAAGGAATTTAAAATGACGAAGAATAAAGTTGCGTTAATCACAGGGGTTACGGGTCAAGATGGTTCATACCTTGCTGAGTTATTGCTAGAAAAAGGCTATGAGGTTCACGGGATTAAACGTCGTGCATCATCATTAAACACTGAGCGTGTCGATCATATTTTTCAAGATAATCATGAAAAAAACCAAAAGTTTTTCTTACATTATGGTGATTTAACTGACTCTTCAAATCTAACCCGTATCATCAAAGACGTACAGCCTGATGAAGTATACAATTTAGGTGCGCAGTCGCATGTTGCTGTTTCTTTTGAGTGTCCAGAATATACTGCTGATGTTGATGCCATGGGGACATTACGCTTACTTGAAGCGATCCGTTTCTTAGGCCTAGAGAAAAAGACTAAATTCTATCAAGCTTCTACGTCTGAGCTTTATGGCGAAGTCAAAGAAATTCCACAACGAGAAACTACCCCATTTCACCCGCGCTCACCCTATGCAGTAGCAAAAATGTATGCATATTGGATCGTGGTTAATTACCGTGAATCGTATGGTATGTATGCGTGTAATGGTATTTTGTTTAACCATGAGTCACCGCGTCGTGGTGAAACATTCGTAACCCGTAAAATTACTCGTGCAGTGGCTAATATCGCCCAAGGCTTAGAGGCATGTCTGTATCTAGGTAATATGAATGCACTACGTGATTGGGGTCATGCTAAAGACTACGTGCGCATGCAGTGGATGATGTTACAGCAAGAACAACCAGATGATTTTGTGATTGCGACTGGCAAGCAAATTAGTGTACGTGAGTTTGTTACATTGTCTGCGAAAGAAGCTGGTATTGAACTTGAATTTACTGGTAGTGGACTTGATGAAGTCGCGACGGTTAAATCTATTTCAGGTGTAAATGCACCTGCGGTGAAAGTGGGTGATGTGATTGTGAAAGTCGATCCGCGTTACTTCCGTCCAGCTGAAGTAGAAACATTATTGGGAGACCCATCAAAAGCCAAAGCGCAATTAGGTTGGGTTCCGGAGATCACCGTTGAAGAGATGTGTGCCGAAATGGTCGATAATGATCTACAAAATGCAAAAAAACATGCGATTTTGAAAGCTCATGGTTATCAGCCATCAGTGTCAGTTGAATAGGTTGGTTAAATGAAAGTTTTATTAACTGGTGCCAATGGTATGGTTGGCAAAAATATTCTTGCGATTGCTGATCAACATCAGCATGAATTTTTATCGCCGAGTAGTGCTGAACTTAACTTACTTAATGCTGAATCTGTTCGCGAATACTTGAACGAGTATAATCCAGATATGATTATTCACGCAGCGGGTATTGTGGGTGGTATTCAAGCTAATATGGCTGAACCAGTCAAGTTTTTAGTTGAAAACATGCAAATGGGATTGAATATTTTAACTGCAGCGAAAGACGCGGGCGTGAAGCAATTTTTAAACCTCAGTAGTTCATGCATGTATCCGCGAGGTGAGGTTAACCCTCTCTCAGAAGAGTTAATTCTAAAAGGTGAGCTAGAGCCGACTAACGAAGGTTATGCCCTAGCTAAAATTGTCAGTACCCGTTTGTGTGAATATATAAATAAAGAAGATTCTAGGTTAGCGTATAAGACCATAATCCCTTGTAATTTATATGGTAAATATGACAAGTTCGCACCTAATCATTCTCATATGATCCCTGCGGTTATTCGTAAATTAGACGAAGCAGCAAAAGCTGGATTAACTGAAATCGATATCTGGGGAGACGGTAAAGCGCGTCGTGAGTTTATGTATGCCGAAGACCTTGCTGATTTTGTTTTCTATGCGATTGCAAATTTTAAAGCTATGCCACAAAACCTAAATGTGGGCCTTGGAACAGACTACAGTATTAATGAATATTATCAGGCAATCGCGGATGTAGTTGGTTTTACCGGTAGTTTTAAACACGATTTTACGAAACCGGTCGGTATGCGTCAGAAACTTATTGATGATAAGAAATTAAAAGCATTTGGCTGGACATATAGCACAACATTAACCGCCGGTATTAAGAAAACCTATCAATTTTATGTAAGTGAGCACTGTAATGACTAATTATTCGCTAGCAAGTAGTACTTGGGATGAGTGTGAATTTGGCGCTATCCAAAGTGTTATCGACTCTGACATGTTTACTATGGGTAAACATGTTGCTCAGTATGAAAAAGACTTTGCAGAGTTTTTTGGTTCTAAATATGCGTTAATGGTTAGTTCTGGCTCTACAGCTAATTTATTAATGATTGCTGCTTTATTTTTTACAAAAAATAATAAGTTTAAGTTAAAACGTGGTGATGAAATTATCGTTCCTGTTGTATCCTGGTCAACCACTTATTTTCCATTGCAACAGTATGGTTTAAAAGTGAAATTTGTTGATATCGACCGCCATACATTAAATATGGATCTTGATCAGCTCGAAACCGCTATTACCGATAAGACTCGCGCGATTCTGTCTGTTAATTTATTGGGTAACCCTAACGATTATAATCGTATGAATGAGATCATTGCTGGTCGTGATATTTTTATTCTTGAAGATAATTGTGAATCGATGGGGGCGACCCTTGGGGGGAAACAAGCGGGTACTTTTGGGGTGATGGGTACATACAGTTCATTTTTCTCGCATCATATCGCCACGATGGAAGGTGGCTGTGTAGTTACGGATGACGAAGAACTTTATCACATTCTGTTATGTATTCGTGCACATGGCTGGACACGGAATTTACCTAAGTTCAACCATGTGAGCGGTGAAAAAAGTGATGATCCGTTTGAAGAATCATTTAAGTTTATGTTACCAGGTTATAACGCTAGACCATTAGAAATGAGTGGTGCATTAGGTATTGAGCAATTAAAGAAATTACCTCGTTTTATTGCTATAAGACAGAAAAATGCGCAGTTGTTTCAATCATTATTTACGAATCACCCGTATATTGATATTCAACAAGAAACGGGTTTAAGCAGCTGGTTTGGGTTCTCGTTAGTATTAAGAGAAAATGCACCTTATACGCGAGCTGAATTAGTTAAACTTCTAGTTGAAAATGGTATTGAATGTCGTCCCATTGTGACAGGTAACTTTCTTAAAAATACGCAAGTGCTTGAGTATTTTGATTATGAAGTTGCTGGTAGTGTCGCTAATGCTGAATATATTGATAAGCATGGATTGTTTGTGGGTAATCACCAGAATGATATAGCAACTGAGGTTAAACTACTTGCAAAGATTCTTTCTTAATAAAATGCAGTTATAGAAAGAATAGGTAGGCGAAGAATATTTGGTGTCAATAGAAAGGGTCTTGTTTGGACTTATAATGGTTACCGAAACCAGAATAAGTTTAACAGAGGTAATAGAATGAAAATATTAGTTACGGGTGGTGCAGGGTTTATTGGCTCTGCTGTTATTAGACATATTATAAATAATACGAACGATTCCGTGATCAATTTGGATAAATTGACTTATGCCGGTAATTTAGAATCTCTGTCAGCAGTTAGTGATTCAAACCGTTATGCATTTGAACCTGTTGATATTTGTAATAGAACAGAATTAGATCGTGTGTTCTCTGAATATCAGCCTGATGCTGTGATGCATCTGGCCGCTGAATCACATGTAGACCGTTCAATCGATGGACCCGCTGATTTCATTGAAACGAATATTGTAGGGACTTACACTTTACTTGAAGCTGCACGTCAATACTGGCTAAGGTTAGATGAAGAGTCAAAATCTGTTTTCCGTTTTCACCATATTTCGACAGATGAGGTATATGGGGATTTAGAGGGAACAACAGAGTTGTTTACTGAAACGACATCATATGAACCAAGTAGTCCATATTCAGCTTCAAAGGCATCGAGTGATCACCTTGTGAGGGCATGGCAACGTACTTATGGATTACCGACATTAGTGACCAATTGCTCAAATAATTACGGTCCTTATCATTTTCCTGAAAAGTTAATTCCATTAGTAATTTTAAATGCAGTCGAAGGTAAGCCTTTACCTATTTATGGTAGTGGAACGCAAGTTCGAGATTGGTTATTTGTAGAAGACCATGCTCGAGCATTGTATAAGGTTGTGAGCGAAGGCGTTGTTGGTGAAACCTATAATATTGGCGGTCATAATGAAAAAGCGAATATCGACGTAGTCAGAACAATTTGTGCATTACTTGAAGAGTTTGTACCTAATAAACCCTGTGGTGTTACTCAGTATCAAGATTTGATTACTTATGTTACAGACCGCCCTGGGCATGATGTTCGCTATGCTATTGATGCCAGTAAAATTGCAAATGAACTAAACTGGAAACCTGAAGAAACATTTGAAAGTGGTATCAGAAAAACAGTTGAATGGTATTTGAATAATAGTAATTGGTGGCGTCGTGTATTAGATGGCTCATATTCACGTGAACGTTTAGGCTCGGACGATAAGGTATAAACATGAAAGGTATTATTTTAGCGGGTGGCTCTGGGACTCGTCTGTATCCTATTACTATGGGAATTTCAAAACAATTACTTCCGGTTTATGATAAACCAATGATTTATTATCCACTGTCTGTACTTATGCTTGCAGGTATTAAAGATATATTGATTATAACAACGGCGGAAGATAAAGATGGCTTTATTCGCTTGTTAGGTGATGGTAACCAATTCGGTATAAGTATTCAATATGCGACTCAAGATAGCCCTGATGGTTTAGCGCAAGCATTTATTATCGGAGAAAAATTTATTGGTGATGATAATGTCTGTCTTGTATTAGGCGATAATATTTTCTGGGGACAAGGTTTTTCTCCTATGTTAAGTAATGCTGCATCTAAAGAGAAAGGTGCAACAGTATTTGGCTATAAAGTAAATGATCCAGAACGCTTTGGTATTGTTGAGTTTGATGAAAATAAAACCGCGATCTCAATTGAAGAAAAACCTGTATATCCAAAATCAAATTTTGCAGTTACAGGGTTATACTTTTATGATAATGATGTTATAGAAATAGCGAAACAAGTAAAGCCATCAGAACGAGGTGAGCTTGAAATTACCTCAATTAATCAAGTCTATTTAGAGCGTGGTGATTTGAATGTTGAATTGTTGGGACGTGGTTTTGCTTGGCTAGATACCGGTACACATGAAAGTTTACTTGAGGCTGGGCAATTCGTCTCGACGATTGAGCGTCGACAAGGTTTTAAAGTGGCTTGTTTAGAAGAGATCGCACTTCATAATAGCTGGTTATCAAAAGATGAAGTTAAAATTTTGGCTGGACCAATGAAAAAAAATAGCTATGGCCAATATTTAATTGAATTATGTAAGGAATAATATGTCATTGATTAATTTAGTAAGTTTTAATATTCTTGGAGATGAAAGAGGATCTCTTATCTCTTTAGAAGAAAATCAAAATATACCTTTTGTGATGAAGCGAGTGTATTATATTTTTGGAACTGATTCAGATACGCCTAGGGGGTTTCATGCGCATAAAGAACTTCGCCAAATGGCTATCTGTGTTAAAGGTCAATGTGATATCACCATGGATGATGGGAAAAGTAAAGCAACAGTAACGTTAGATACTCCAAATACTGGCTTGCTCATAGATGTAATGCAATGGCATGTGATGGACAAATTTTCAAGTGATTGTGTGCTAATGGTTGTTGCAAGCGACCATTATGATGAAGCAGACTATATTCGTAATTATAATGACTTTATTAAAGAGATTAATTTTAGTCGTAATTTAATAGAGATTTTTTAATGTTTATTCATAAATTGGCTGATGTAGCATCAATTTCTATAGGCAGAGACACGAATATTTGGCAATATTCAGTCGTTTTAGAGAATGCAATTATCGGTAGTAATTGTAATATTTGTGCTCATACTTTTATCGAAAATGATGTCATTATTGGTGATAACGTGACTGTGAAATCAGGCGTTTATCTGTGGGACGGTATTCGAGTTAAAAGCGATGTATTTATCGGTCCATGTGTGGCATTTGCTAACGATAAATACCCTCGCTCAAAACAATACCCAGGTGAATTCCCTCAAACCGTTCTCGAAGATGGAGTATCAATAGGAGCAAATGCCACTATTTTACCTGGTATTCAAATCGGTAAAGGAGCAATGGTTGGTGCCGCTGCGGTAGTAACAAAAAATGTTCCCGCTTATGCCGTTGTCGTTGGTAATCCAGCACAAATAATTCGCTATATAGAGTGTTAAATTATGATTCCATTTTTAGATTTAAAAGCCATTAATCAACAATATAATGAAGAATTAAAAGATGCATGTGCTCGAGTAATCGATTCTGGTTGGTACATCATGGGGAGTGAATTAAAAGCTTTTGAACAAGAGTTTGCGAGTTATTGTGGAACGAAATATAGCATAGGTGTGGCTAATGGTTTAGATGCACTTACGTTAACGTTAAGAGCATGGAAAGAGTTAGGTAAGTTACAAGACGGCGATGAGGTTATTGTGCCATCTAATACCTATATAGCATCAATACTCTCGATCTCAGAAAATAATTTGATACCAGTGCTTGTTGAGCCCGATAGCGCTACATTTAACTTAACAGCTAAAGGTATAAAAGCAAGTATTACCGAGAAGACAAAAGTTATTTTACCTGTGCATTTATATGGCCTAATTTCACCAATGAAAGAAATTATGGCTCTTGCAAAAGAACATGATTTACTTGTATTAGAAGATTGTGCTCAATCTCATGGTGCAATGATTGATGGTAAAAAAGCTGGTTCTTGGGGAGATGCAGGCGCATTTAGTTTTTATCCAGGTAAAAACTTAGGTGCGTTAGGTGATGCTGGTGCTGTAACAACTGATAGTGATGAGCTGCTAGATGTTATAAGTGCTTTACGAAATTATGGTTCACATGAAAAATATAAGAATAAATATAAAGGTGTAAATAGTCGACTTGATGAAATTCAAGCTGCGATGTTGAGGGTGAAATTAACATATTTAAATCAAGAAATTGAATCGCGTCAAAGGTTAGCATCAAAATATCTTGAGGCGTTAAAAAATCCTTATATTAGTTTACCTACAGTTATAACATCGGAAAGTCATGTTTGGCATTTATTTGTTATTAAAACTGAATTTAGAGATGCTTTACAAAAATATTTAATGGAAAATAAAGTTCAAACTTTGATTCATTATCCAATTCCGCCGTATAGACAAGAGTCATATAGAGAACTACACACAGAGTCTTACCCGATTACAGACCAGATACATATGGAAGTATTAAGTATTCCATTAAGTCCTGTGCTTTTTGAAAATGATTTTAATAAAATAGTATCTTTAATTAATGATTTTAAACCATTATGAAAATAGAACCTTTAGTTAGTGTAATTATTCCATATTACAATCATAGAAGCTTTGTCAAAGAAGCAATATATTCTGTTCTTGAACAATCATATTCAAATATCGAACTTATTGTCATTGATGATGGTTCAAGTGATGATGGCTTTGAAATAATAGAAAAATTAAATTTTAATAATGAATTTTCATTTATAAGGAAAGAGAATACAGGGTTAACTAAGACCTTGAATTATGGGTTGTCTTTAATATCGGGTGATTATATTTGTGTTCTTGCATCCGATGATATTTGGGCAAAAGATAAAGTTGCTATACAAATTGATTATTTACTTACTCATAAGCTGAAAGCTTGTAGTGGTTATGCTTCAACTGAATATGAATACTTAAATAAAGAAGATACTGTTGATATGTCTTCTTCATATTATTGTCGTAATGATATTATGCTATTTAGATGTGATGTCCCAGCTGTGAACTTAATTTTTGATGTGTCATTTATCAAGGATGTCGGTGGCTATAACGAAGAGACTAAACTTGAAGATTTTGATATGTTAATTAAATTTTCTCAGATATATGGTGGTATTCATGTCATAAATAAAAATATGGCTTACTATAGGAGGCATGATAATAACATTAGCCTTCAGAGAAATTTAATTTTTAATGAAAGACTTGGTCTAATAAAAAGCTCAAGGTTCATATCAAATGAAGATAGAGATGATATTTTAATTTTAAATAATTTTTTAATTTCATTTTTTAGAAAAGATTTATTTAAAGTTTTAAGTTATACATTCACTATAATTAAGTTGAAACTGTTTTCTGAAGCATTTAAATCTGTAATCTATAATCTGAAAAATAAAATAAGAATTATAGTGAAAGGCTAAATATGGATGGTAAAACTAAAACGTTCTTGAAAAGTGTTTCACTAGGTTTTATTTATAAACTTCTATCAATTATAATTAGTTTTATAAATATCCCTTTGACTATTAAGTTTTTAGGCACTGAAGAATATGGTGTTTGGATTACTTTATTTACAACATTAACATGGATTAATACTCTCGATGTCGGTATCGGGAATGGATTGAAACTAAAATTAACTAAAAGCTTATCAAATAATAATTATGATGATGCTAGACGATATATGGCCACATCCTATTTTTTAGTTAGTGCTATAAGTTTTATTATGTTCTTATTGGGTTTCTTTGTTTTAAGGGGATTAGACTTTACATCAATTTTTGGAACAAATAAACTAAGTAATTCATATTTGTTTGATATGGTTATAATAAGTTTTTTGTTTGCAATTATTAATTTTATATTTTCTTTGTATAAACAGTTGTTATATTCAATAAATAAATCAGAATTAATAAACTTATCTAGTTTTTTACTTCAAGTCATTATTTTGTGTTGTATTGTTGCTATCGATGGAAGTGATAACAAATTGATCGATATCGCAATTATTTATGGTGTGTCTAAC
>Ga0138401_1012440_pt1 | contig 13019 bp, 11 predicted proteins | sample KNI3SL6_AmetaT_FD_101528 | JGI IMG/M metagenome (GOLD analysis project Ga0138401, IMG submission 101528) | Marine microbial communities from Southern Atlantic Ocean transect - KN I3 S16 L6_A metaT (Metagenome Metatranscriptome) (version 2)... | ecosystem: Environmental > Aquatic > Marine >... | reverse complement strand
CTAACCTAGTCGTTAGTTTTGTTTTTACATTTTATTTTTTTTATACCAACAAAAATTTACATATAGATCATCATTTTTTTGATGTGGATAAAGTTAGATCAGTTACAAAGATAGGTGGTAAGTTTTTTATCATTCAAATTTCTTCTGTTATCATATATTCAACAGATAATCTTATAGTCGCTCATAATTTAAGTGCCAGTCACGTGACTAATTATAGTTTAGTTAGTCAGCTTTTTATGGCGTTCTTAGTTTTTTGGTATACATTATCAGCACCTTTAGTTTCTTTGTTTATTAATGCTTATAGCAAAAATGATATGCAATGGATTATTAGTGTTCTAAAGAAGTTACATGCTGTATTTTTTTGTTTAATCCCTTTAGTGATGGTATGTATTTATTTTGGACGTGATATCATATTTATGTGGACTGGACTTCAACTTGACTACTCGTCTAATTTGTTTTTGTATTTTGGTTTTTTTACTTTGATTCGAGTTTTTGGGGATATTTTCTTAGGGTTTATAAATGCAGTTGGAAGTTTAAATATTCAAATGTATTCGATCCTTTTGGGAAGTTTATTTAATATACCTTTATCAATATTTTTTGTTGTTAATTTAGGTATGGGTGAGTCAGGTGTGATTCTTGCAACTTGTATTAGTCTTTCTTTAGTTACTGTTGCAGCACCCTTACAAACATACTTTATAATTAAGAAGTGGAGATAGTTTAATGATAGTAGCACATCCATTCGGTGGTTTAGCTAATCAAATGGTCATTTATGCGGCCGTAAAGTCTGTAGCTCAAAGAAATGGAACAACAGTTTTTATCGATAAATCATATTTTAATAATCCTCAACAATTCTCTTATCAATTAGATAAATTGAATATACCTGAGAATTTAATCACATCAGAAAAGTTGCATTCCGAATTTGGTGTGTCATCTAGTATTTCAAACCGAGTTATTAGGAAAATAAAGAGCTTATTTAAAATATCAAAAAATGAATATAGAGAAAAAGATCTTGTTTTTTCAAATGAAATATATGAATGCGGTGACTCTCTTTATGTGAAAGGGAGCTTTATCAGCTATTTATATTATAAAGATATAATCAATGAATTGAAGGTAGAGTTTAAACCTGGGGTCGTTTCGGATGGGGCTAAAGCTTTAATAAAGGATGTCCAAGAATGTAACTCTGTTTCAATACACTATCGAAGAGGTGATTATGCGTCAAATAAAAAAACAACATCTTTTCATGGGCTATTAGGCTTAGAATATTATAAACAAGCTTATTTTGATGTCGTAAATAACATGGCTGAACCTGTTTTTTATATATTTTCAGATGACCCAGAATGGGCAAAGGAACAACTTTCTTTTATTCCAAATTCAATCGTTATCGACCGTTCTTATTCAACGACTAATATTGAAGAGCTGGAAATAATGAAATATTGTAAATCAAACATTATTGCTAATTCAGGTTTTAGTCGTTGGGCTGGACTCCTGAATTATAATGATTTGGCAAGGGTTTACATACCAGAAACTTGGTTTAAAGGGTATGATTTACATACATCTCAATTGGCTCCTAGTTCATGGGTAAGAATACCATCTTATTTTGAATCGTAATATAAAGGCGTTGTTTATTTAATAGGGTGAAAATTGTCCTTATGGAATATTTGAATAATCAAGGCTGTTATCGCTGGGGGAGTCCTCTATCGTGAAGCCTCCGATGATATTACGATTTTATTAGGGCCATTTAGGTACCTTCTCGTTTGATGGTGATTAAAATGAAAAGCATTGATTTTCTAATCTTTGGTAGAATTCCGCCTCCAATAGGTGGGGTTACAGTAAGTGTAAAAAATTTAATTGAAGCGCTAAATGCAAATGATAAAACTTATGACTTATTGTCAATATGGTGCTTATTCCGTAGATATACAGTTGCGCATGTAAACTATTCAAGAATATGGAAAATATTTGTAGCAGGAGTTCTTTCAAAAATATTGTCTGATAAGAGCGTGTTTGTCATCCATGGTAACGATTTTGATTTCAATTCTCGATTCAATATTTTTACTTTGAAATTGTATGATGGTGTGATTGGCTTGAATGAGCAAGTGTCAGCTAAGTTGTCAGCTAACAATATTAATAATATAACGCTATCTCCAATATTTGATATAAAACATCATGAAAAAGTAGATGCTGTTGATGTTATTTCTAAAAAAGATGGTTTTAAATATGTTTTAATTTATATAAATGATTTGATGATTGTTCAAGGTATTGAAGTATATGGAGCTGATTTTTTTTCAAAAACACTAAAACATTTTCCTGATTTTATTATTCCTGTAGTTGTTGATGTAAGTGGGAAGTTTGAATATTTGTTTTCAAAAGGAATCGAATCAAATGTTATATATTTTAATCATCCCGTGGATTTTGTGACTCTTTTAAAACAAGTGGATCTATATGTACGCCCTACAGCTAATGATGGCTCTTCAGTTGCGGTCTTAGAGTCATTAATGGTCGGGACACCTGTACTTGCTAGTGATGCTGTCGATAGACCTCAGGGCGTGAATTTATATACCTTTAATGACAGTAAAGATTTTATTAGTAAAGTAAAATGTTTGTTAGATAGACCTGTACTGAATCGAAATAAAAAATTGTCTTTGTCGAAGATATCAGAACTATTTGAGTTTATAGATAAATCATAGTTTTTGATAGAGTATTCCTTATCGTATAAAATGGGCATGAATTCGGGATTAGTATATTGTTGTATAATTACACTTTATCACTGCTTTTATTAAAGACGTTAAGACGAGTACTAAACTCGAATCGAAATACAGAATATGTAGATCAAATACTACAGGGTAGTTTTGTATGTTAAACCCTGAAAATAAACGAAATCTGGACTAAATAAAGAGTACTTATTGTGGGGCTTTATTCGGTACAGTTTTGCGTCGTGTTGCTTTATCTAAGGTAGTTTCTAATCTAATAATTTAATTTGTGAGTTAACATGTTAAAAAATAAAGTTTTATTAATAACCGGGGGGACAGGGTCTTTCGGTAATGCAGTTCTTGATCGTTTTTTAAATACAGGGATTAAAGAAATTCGTATATTTTCTCGTGATGAGAAGAAACAAGATGATATGCGGAAAAAATATAGTTCATCGAAACTGAAATTCTATATCGGAGATGTACGAGATTACAATAGCGTTTTAACAGCAACTCGTGGTGTTGATTATATCTTTCATGCCGCAGCATTAAAACAAGTTCCGTCTTGTGAGTTCTTTCCTATTGAAGCGGTTAAAACGAATGTACTTGGAACAGAGAATGTACTTGAAGCGTCTATTGTAAATGAAGTTGCCCGCGTTGTTTGCCTAAGTACTGATAAGGCAGTATATCCAATTAATGCTATGGGGATCTCTAAAGCTATGATGGAAAAAGTCATTGTGGCTAAATCTAGAAATGTGGATCCTGATAAAACAATTATTTGTGCTACTCGTTACGGTAATGTAATGGCTTCTAGAGGTAGTGTCATACCATTATTTATTCGTCAAATAATTGAAGGTACAGCACTAACAATTACAGACCCGAATATGACTCGTTTTATGATGACGCTAGATGATGCCGTTGACCTTGTTCTTCATGCTTTTGAAAATGGTACTAATGGTGATATTTTTGTGCAAAAAGCACCTGCTGCAACAATTGAAGTATTAACAAAAGCCATTCTTCAATTGATGAATAAGATAGAACATCAAGTAAATGTTATTGGCACTCGACACGGTGAAAAATTATATGAAGCCCTGTGTAGTCGAGAGGAAATGTTTGTAGCAGAAGATCAAGGTTGCTATTACCGTATACCTGCAGATAATCGTGATTTAAATTATGCTCAATTTACTGAAGAGGGCGAAAAAGATCTTTCATTAATTGAAGATTACAATTCACATAATACGGAACGCTTAACGGTCGACGAAATGGAACAGTTACTTTTGAAACTTAATTTTATGAAAGAAATTAAAGCAGGTAATCTTTCTGTACCTGAAGGTGTTTAAATGAAAGTTTTAATTACCGGTTCAAACGGTTTCGTCGGTAAAAATTTATTAGTTCGTTTACGTGAAATGAATATTATATATGATACTTATACACGTACTAGCACTGCTGAGGAGCTTGTTGGTAAAGTCATAAAGGCTGACTTTATTATTCATTTAGCTGGTGTTAATCGCCCTGATAATGAGGTTGAATTTAAAGAGGTAAATACGGGGTTAACTGAGCGCATAGCTATGATATTAAGCGATAATGATCTGAAAACACCTATCGTGTACTCATCTAGTATCCAGGCTGCATCAGATAATCCATATGGTAATAGTAAACGATTAGGTGAGAAAGCTTTAAACAAGCTATCTGAATCTAATGGTAACCTTGTTTTAAACTATCGATTACCGAATGTTTTTGGAAAGTGGTGCAAGCCAAACTACAATTCAGTCGTTGCAACATTTTGCTATAACATTATAAATGATTTGCCAATTAAAATTAATAATCCAGATGCCTCGATTAACTTAGTTTATATTGATGATGTCGTGAGCGAGTTTGTTCGTGTAATTAAATGTGTTGAAAATGAAGAGGCTATAAATACGGATTACTCAGTAAAACCATATTATCAGATATCTGTCGGTGATTTAGCTGAACAGTTATCTCGATTTAAAGAAAGTAAATTAAGTCATGTAATCGAACGTGTAGGGACTGATTTAACTAGAGCATTGTATTCAACATATATCAGTTACTTCAAACCTGAAGAATTTAATTATGGCCTAAAAAAACATGAGGATCCTCGTGGTGTTTTTGTTGAGATGTTAAAAACAAAAGATTCAGGTCAGTTCTCTTATTTTAGTGCACATCCTGGTATTACGAGAGGTGGGCATTATCATCATAGTAAAAATGAAAAATTCTTAGTTATTAAGGGGACCGCTCGTTTCGGGTTTAGGCATATTATTACCAATGAATACTATGAATTAATTACTGATGGTATCACGCCTCAAATTGTTGAAACTGTTCCAGGTTGGTCACACGATGTAACAAATATAGGTACTGATGAGATGTTTGTAATGCTGTGGGCAAATGAAATGTTTGATCAGAATAACCCAGATACAATAAATTTTAAGGTGTAGTTTGTGATAAAAAAGTTGAAAGTAATGTCTGTCGTTGGTACTAGACCTGAAATTATTCGCCTTTCACGTGTATTGGCTAAATTAGACGAACACTGTGAACATGTTTTGGTTCATACAGGCCAGAATTACGATTTTGAACTCAATGAAGTTTTTTTTAATGATCTTGGCGTGCGTAAACCTGATTATTTTTTAAATGCGGCGGGTAAAAATGCCGCGGAGACTATTGGGCAAGTTATTATAACAGTGGATGAGGCATTAGAAGAAATAGAACCTGATGCCATGCTGATTCTAGGTGATACAAACTCATGTCTTTCTGCCATACCAGCTAAGCGACGTAAAGTTCCGATTTTCCATATGGAAGCGGGCAATCGTTGTTTTGATCAACGTGTACCTGAAGAAACAAATCGACGTATTGTCGACCATACGGCAGATATTAACTTAACTTACAGTAGTATCGCTCGCGATTACCTTTTAGCTGAAGGACTACCAGCAGATCGTGTGATCAAAACCGGTAGCCCAATGTTTGAGGTGTTAAATCATTATATGCCTCAAATTGATGCATCAGGTGTACTGACTCGCCTTGGATTAGCAAAAGGCCAATTCTTTGTAGTTAGTGCGCACCGCGAAGAGAATGTTGACTCACCTAAACAATTGGCAAAACTGGCTGAAACATTGAATACAGTAGCCGCTCATTATGACTTACCTGTTATTGTGTCAACACATCCTCGTACTCGTAATCGTATTGAGGCTCAAGGCATTGAGTTCCATAAGAACATTCAACTGCTTAAACCGTTAGGTTTCCATGATTACAACCATTTACAAAAAAATGCCAAAGTGGTGTTATCTGACAGTGGAACCATTAATGAAGAATCTTCAATTATGAATTTCCCTGCATTAAATATGCGTGAAGCTCATGAGCGGCCTGAAGGAATGGAGGAAGCGTCGGTAATGATGGTTGGTTTAGCTGTTGAACGCGTGATGCAAGCTTTACAAGTGCTAGAATCGCAACCACGTGACGATGAACGCCTTCTACGTCCTGTATACGACTATAGTATGCCAAACGTGTCAGATAAAATGGTGAGAATTATTCACTCTTATACTGATTATGTTAAACGAGTCGTGTGGAAAGAATATTAAAAATCATGGGCTAAATGGCCCAGATTTTATTTGGAGCTTGTGTGAAAATTTTAGTAGTTAGTCAGTATTTTTGGCCTGAAAATTTTAGAATTAATGATCTATGTTTAGCATTAAAAGAGCGCGGTCACGATGTAACGATTCTTACAGGAAAACCTAACTATCCAACTGGGACTCTTTTTGAAGACTATATTAAAGATCCTGAATCATTTAACTCTTTTCATGACATGCCAATATTTCGAGCACCTATTTATACAAGAAAGAAAGGTAGTGTTAATTTATTGTTGAATTACATGTCATTTTTAATATCGGGATCTTTGTATGGTCCATTTAAACTTCGAAATAAAGAGTTTGATGTTATTTTTGTTTGCCAGTTAAGTCCTGTAACCGTAGCTATACCAGCTATTTCAGTTAAATATGTTAAGAAAATACCGATTGTAATGTGGTCTTTAGATTTATGGCCAGAATCACTCGAAGCGGTAGGAACAATTAAATCTAAAACAGCTCTAAATTTTGTTGGAAATTTAGTGTCATGGATATATAAGCATTGTGATGTGATCTTAGGACAATCAGAATCGTATTTGGAAGCTGTACGTAGACGTAGTAATGATAAGACTGAATTAGTTTTGTTCCCTAATTGGGCTGAAGACCAATTTAATACTCCACTGTATAAAAAAGAAAAAGAAAAAGAAAAAGTGTTAACCGTTATTTTTGCTGGGAATATTGGTGATGCTCAAGATTTTGAATCTATAATCGAATGTGCAAAGTTATTGAAAAAGCATAATCTAAAAGTTATCTTTTCTATTGTGGGTAATGGTAGTAAATATAGTTGGCTTCAAAAAGAAATTAGACAGAATCAGTTGGATGAATTATTTATGTTACATGGACAGCATCCCTTAGAATCTATGCCGGACTTTTATTCAAAAGCGGATGTGGCGTTGGTATCTCTAAAGCCGAGTGATATTTTCGAACGAACGATTCCAGGAAAAATTCAATCTTACATGTTATCGTCGTTACCTATTTTAGCTATGCTAGATGGTGAGGGAAGAAAACTAATCGATAATGCTGATTGTGGTTTAACTAGCTCTGCTAGCGATGCGATGTCTTTATTTGAAAATATTAAAATAATGAGTGAGATGTCTTTAAATGATCGGTTCGAACTAGGTCGAAATGGTAAAGAATACGTAGAGCAACATTTCAATAAAGAGACTCTTGTTTCTTTATTAGAAGGCGTTTTATCTGATGTCGTTAAAGGTAAGTAATATGAATGTTTTACTGTCGGGCGTTACCGGCTTTATAGGGGGAAATGTATTATCCCTAGATAAAGAACAGTTAATCAATCGATGTATTGTCAGAGCTGGTCGAAATAATAGTTTATCGGTTGAACAGTTTGTAGTTGACAACATAGATGAAAATACATATTGGGGAGATGTATTTGAAGGAATCGATTCAATTATACATCTTGCTGGTATAGCTCATAATAAGTCGACATCTCAAGAGGAAATATTTAAGATAAATACTTTAGGCACATTGAAGTTAGCTAAAGATGCTGCATTATTTGGTGTTAAACGATTTGTTTTTGTAAGTACAGCGTCTCTAAATGATATTGACAGTCAGTTTTCTGAACAAACAAAATCAAAATTAGATGCTGAAATTGGGCTAAAAAAAATAGCAAAAGACATGGATATGGAACTTGTCATTATTAGACCTGCTTTAGTTTATGGCTTAAATGCCCCTGGTAATGTTGGCCTGTTAACAAAGTGTGTTAACTTTGTTCCGTTTTTACCTTTTTATTTGGTTGAAAACAAACGTGATTTTATAGCGGTGCAAAACCTTGCTGACTTACTTCTAATAAGTACTTATCATCCAGGCGCCCCTGGGCATACTTTTCTTGCTTCCGATGGTAAAAGTGTTTCAACGAGATGTTTTACGAATGCAATAGCAAAAGGTTTGAGTAAATCAATTATTCAGCTACCTATACCAATAAGTATGATGCGTTTAGCTGCTAAGTTGATTAGAAAACCAATGCTGGCAGAGCAATTGTTAGGAAATTTAGAAGTCGATGCCAGCCATGTTAAAAAGGTGTTGGGTTGGATTCCTCCCTATACTATGGAACAAGCTATGTCCTCATTATCAAAATTAGAAGTAGAGTGTAAAAAATGATCCGAATATTAGATTTTTTAGCTGCGTTTTTCGGTTTGCTTATTTTATGGCCAATTTTACTGGTCGTCGCTATTATTGGCTTGTTCGATACGGGGTCTCCTATTTTTATCCAAACTCGTGTAGGTAAAAATAAAAAGCCTTTTAAGCTTATTAAATTTAGGACTATGTCAGTAGAGACTGACTCTGTAGCAAGCCATTTAGCAAGTAATGCCTCTATTACTAAATTAGGTAATGTTTTACGTAAAACAAAAATTGATGAATTACCTCAATTGATAAATGTTGTAAAAGGCGAAATGAGCTTAGTTGGACCTCGGCCTAACCTGTTCAACCAAGAAGAGCTGATCAAAGAGCGTGATGTGTTAAGTGTTTATGATGTACTCCCCGGTGTCACTGGTTTAGCTCAAGTTAAAAACATTGATATGTCAACACCTTCGCTTTTAGCAAAAACGGATAGGGAAATGATTGATAGTTTAACCGTTAGATATTATTTTAAATATATTATGATGACGCTCACGGGTAGTGGTTCAGGCGACGCTATAAAATAAATTAATTTCAAATCCCTATTATTAATATCTGGCTTCTATATATGGCCTTGATTCATACAGTATGGAGCTGAAGGGGGGAGTGAGAGACCTAATCTTGATAAAATCCGTAAATAAAGCTAACATCCTTTATCTAGTTATCTAAGTTGCATATAACTACTCTAAATTGACTGCGGAGTGTAATTATTTTTATTAACTATCAATTTTTCAAAAGAATTTACAGCTACTTGTTTAAAGCTGTTTGTATTTGAATTCTTAAAGCTTTTATTCGATGCTTTAGTTGTAATTAAAAGGTTCGTAACGATAAATGAAAATTAATATAACGTCTAAATTAAGCGCTAATCTAGTGCCAGTTTTAGCATGCCTGTTCCCTATTTTATGCTTAGCGTATGGCAAGGGTTATAAAGCTATACCTTTGGTTCTACTTATTTTTTCATTGCCGGCTTTATTTTCATTACCTCATAAAATATTAACTAGAGATGTAAGATTTTTGATAGGATCATTTCTGTTTTATTTTAGTGTATTTGCTCTCTCTGCCCTATTTTATGGTGATAGCTTGTCACGATTGGATGGTCCTAGTAGGTTTATTTTATGTATACCTATTTTTATCGCAATACTTCGCTATCCTCCTCCTTTCTCTTGGATTACAAAAAGTCTTGTTATAGCAAGCTATGTTGCAGGTACTGCCGCTCTATTGTCTGTTTTTTATTTTGGCCAGGATCGTGCATTTGCAGCAGGTGATGACTTTTTTTCTAACGGTCATATGCCGATTCAATCGGGAGATATAGCGATGACTTTTGGTATTATTTGTTTACCAATAGTTATTTACCACTTAAATAAATCGGCACTAATTGTATCGACTATATGCAGTGTTGGCGCTGCTTTTGGTATTTCAGCAAGTTACCTTTCTGGTTCACGCGGAGGTTGGGTATTCGTACCGATAGCTATTCTATTTTTACTTTATGTGAATAGAGCCAAGTTACACAAAAACAGACAAACGTTAGTGGCATTCATAATCCTTGTTATGCCGACATTATGTATGCTGACAATGATTAATTTAACACCTAAAATGCAGCTGAAAATATCTAATATTCAGCGTATAACTCAGTCTATTGAGTCATATGAAGGAGGAGATTCGACTTCATCGACAGGTGCTCGTTTAGAGCTATGGCGAGATTCGGTATATACATATCTAGAGGCTCCAATTGTAGGTGTTGGTTATAAAAAGCGTCTTGAGTTGAGAAATAAATGGCAAGCTGAGGGCTTAGTTGATATTCCTGATAATTTATTAACTTCTCATGCACACAATCAATATTTGGAAGCTTTATCTGTAAGAGGTTCACTGGGCCTTCTTGGTTTAATGGGAATCTTTATCGTCCCTTTATTCATTTTTAGAAAAATGTACCTTAATGGTAATAGACAGGAAAACATGATTGCTCAATGCGGTGCATTAAGTGTCATTATGATGATGGGTTATTGTTTAACACAGGCAATATTTAGGCATAATTCAGGTGCTATATTTTATCCCTTGATGACAGTTATTCTCCTTGGCAGTGGTTTATCTCTTACAAATAAGAAAACTGAAATGAATTTATAATCATAAAATAGGTATTATCAATGAGTAACAAAATATCAGTTTGCATTATTTGTAAGAATGAAGAAAACAAGATAGAGGCATGCTTACAATCGGTAATGTGGGCGGATGAGATTGTGGTTCTTGATTCGGGCAGTACAGATAGCACCCTTACCATTGTAAAAAAATATACGGATAAACTATTTGTACGAGAAGATTGGCCTGGTTTTGGTGAACAAAAACGCCGCGCTGAAGCCTTGGCAACGAATGACTGGATATTCTCAATTGATGCCGATGAGGTGGTGCCTGAAACATTAGCGCTCGAAATTCAAGCCGCAGTGGTCAATGCTAATGATGAACAAGTATTTAGTGTTAACCGCTTAACGCATTTTTGTGGTGAATTTGTTTATCACAGTGGTTGGTACCCAGATAAATTACCGCGAATATATAATCGTAGCCGCTATCGCTATAACCAGAACATGGTGCATGAATCGTTAGAGTGTAAAGGTGCGTCGATTACCGATTTACAGCATAACTTATTACATTATACTTTTTCTGACTTGAGTGTTTATTTACAAAAACGAACTGGTTACGCAGAGGCTTGGGCACAAGAGCGGTATAAGAAAGGTAAAAAAGGCTCAATGTTAAAAGGTTCATTGTCTGCTGTGTTTGCTTTTATTCGGCATTACTTTTTACGCCGTGGTTTTTTAGATGGTCGTATTGGTTTTCTGATCGCAGCAATACAATTTCAATATACTTTTAACAAATATGCATTATTGAAATTTAAACATATTAGTGCAGATAAAAAGAACAATAAGTAATAAACAGCAAAAATAGATATGAACAGCTCAAGTTGGGCATCTACTATTGCATAATTGCATAATTGCATAATTGCATAATTGCATAATTGCATAATTGCATAATTGCATAATTTGATAATTTGATAATTTGATAGGTGAAAATGAGAATATTAGCATTCCCTGGTTTTGCCAATGCATACAATAGTGTTCGTCCAGAAGTCGAAACATTTATAGGCCTTGCGAATAAGGGCCATGACGTAACAGTGATGATACCTGCAGGTTCAAATGCCTTGAGTTATTATCAGGACGCGGGTATCAAAGTGATATTCGGTTATCCAAAGCGTAAAATATGCTTGGAGACAATCAAAGTTTTACGTACTGAATTAAAAACGCATGATTATGATGTTGTTTATGCAACAAATTCTAAAACTATCCCTAATGCTGCCTTTGCCTGTATCGGTTTACCGGTTAAGTTAGTCGCTTATCGTGGAACGACTGGTGGTTTGTATCGCCATGATCCGAGTGCTTATCTTACTATTTTGCACCCGCGTGTGGATGGTGTTATATGCGTATCGGAAGCGGTAAGACAAGATATCCTCCAGCAAGCGTGGAAAGGGAAAGACCAAGTAGTGACTATCCATAAGGGACATAATCTTGCTTGGTATGACCATAAAGCGGCAGACTTGTCTGAATTTGGAATAAAAGACACTGACTTCACAGCCGTGTGCGCGTGTAATGTAAGGCCAAGTAAAGGTATCGAGGTTATGTTAGATGCCGCTAGTAAACTAACTGACTTGGATAACTTTCATTTAGTATTAGTCGGTAAGGGCCTTGATCAAGAACCTTACAATAGTCTTATTGCTAAACACCCGATGAAAGATCGTATTCATGTAACTGGTTATCGTAAAGATGCGCCTGAAATTATTACAGCCTGTGATGTATTAGTACAACCATCGATTAGTGGTGAAGGTTTACCACGTACAGTGATGGAAGCTATGTCATGTGGCACTCCGACAATTGTGACTACGACTGGCGGTGGTAAAGAAGTGGTACTTGATGGTATTAGCGGATTTGTCGTACCTGTAAAAGATGTAGATAAAATTGCAGAGAAGGTTCGTTTTTTCTATCGTGATCCACAAGCTGTTACGGAATTTGGTGCTGCAGGTAAAGCTAGGTTAGCAAATGAATTTTCTACGAAGAATACTGTTGATAAATTTGAAGCATATTTTCAACAGTTATAGTTGCTTTTGATATTATCTATATTATCCCACGGTTGTCCATCACTATCAGAGCCGCGGGATTTTTATACTTGTAAGTTTCTTTTATTTATTGAGTTTTAAATAACGCTTTCAAATGATCAGCGTATTCCCCTTGTAAATAAGTCTTTAATAACGTTTCACCACCTTTAGAATTTAAGTGATTATTATCTTTGTATATAAGAGTCTCATTTAATTTACTTACACAAATATCACCATTACACAGTTGTGGCATGAGTGAAATGACGATTAACTCCGGATAATCTTGGCTTAAATTATCGATAACGTCATTGGCATAGGCTTGACGACTTTCGACGTCGGTTTGTTTTATGCTACATGAATTATCTACGGGTAAATGATAATTTGTTTTTCTTATCCAACAATTACTTGGTTTAAAAGGGTAGGCTGGTATTT
>Ga0138401_1011006_pt1 | contig 13899 bp, 28 predicted proteins | sample KNI3SL6_AmetaT_FD_101528 | JGI IMG/M metagenome (GOLD analysis project Ga0138401, IMG submission 101528) | Marine microbial communities from Southern Atlantic Ocean transect - KN I3 S16 L6_A metaT (Metagenome Metatranscriptome) (version 2)... | ecosystem: Environmental > Aquatic > Marine >... | reverse complement strand
CGTGGTTTGTATTTGTTGGATTGGTTACTTGACACCCAGTTTGCAAATCGATAAGATTCGCCGTCCTCAAAAGAGGAAGGCAACTTAGTCATTGAGACCTAGATGTCAAAAAAAACTGTATTTGGAGTTGGAAATGCAAAGCCAAAAAATTCGTATTCGTTTGAAAGCGTTTGATCATCGTCTGATTGATGCTTCAACACAAGAGATTGTGGAAACAGCGAAACGTACAGGTGCGCAAGTACGTGGACCTATTCCACTTCCTACTCGCAAAGAACGTTATACAGTACTTATTTCTCCTCACGTAAACAAAGATGCGCGTGATCAATATGAAATCCGTACACACAAACGTGTTCTAGATATCGTTGAGCCAACAGAAAAAACTGTTGATGCTTTGATGAAGCTAGATCTTGCGGCAGGCGTGGAAGTACAAATTTCTTTAGGTTAATCCTTAAAGATTGGGGTGCGAGAACCGATTGGTATCAATCGGCTTATGCACATTAGTGGAATGATCTGGAATGATCAGCCGTAGCGGGTGATAGCCCCTTACACAACTGGCAAACGAGGTATAAAATGGCTATTCAATTAGTCGGACGCAAAGCCGGTATGACACGTATCTTCAATGAAGATGGTGTATCCGTGCCAGTAACCGTCATCGAAGTAGAACCGAACCGCGTAACTCAGGTTAAAACTGCAGATACTGATGGCTATACAGCTGTTCAAGTAACTGTTGGTACACGCCGTGCGAGTCGCGTCAATAAAGCTGCTGCAGGTCATTTTGCAAAAGCGAAAGTTGAAGCAGGTCGTGGTTTGTGGGAGTTCCGCTTGTCGGGTGGCGAAAAAGAAATCAATGTTGGTGATGAGCTAACAGTTGCTGATTTCGAGTCTATTACTAGTGTTGATGTTATTGGTCAATCAAAAGGTAAAGGCTTCCAGGGTGCAATCAAGCGTCATAATTTTAGTATGCAAGATGCAACCCATGGTAACTCATTGTCTCACCGTGCACCTGGTTCCATTGGTCAATGTCAAACACCTGGTCGTGTTTGGAAAGGCAAAAAAATGGCGGGTCACATGGGCGCAGCTCAAGTAACTACTCAATCACTAGAAGTGGTTCGCGTTGATTTAGAACGCAACCTAATCATAGTGAAAGGTGCAGTTCCTGGCGCGACTAATGGTGACGTTATTCTTCAACCAGCTGTTAAAGCTCGCTAGAAGGGATAGACAATGAACTTGAATCTTACAGGAACTGAAGGGACTCTAGAAGTTTCAGAAGTTACCTTTGCTCGTGAATACAACGAAGCCTTAGTCCATCAAGTAGTTACTGCTTATTTGGCTGGTGCTCGTCAAGGTACACGTGCTCAAAAAACTCGCTCTGATGTTGCTGGTGGTGGTCGCAAGCCATGGAAACAGAAGGGATCTGGTCGCGCTCGTGCTGGTACTATTCGTAGTCCTATCTGGCGTAGCGGTGGCGTAACTTTCGCTGCTCGTCCACAAGACCATTCACAGAAAGTGAACAAGAAGATGTATCGTGCAGCAATGCGCACCATCTGGTCTGAACTTGTACGTCAAGACCGTCTTGTTGTAGTTGAAGAACTTAGTTTAGAAGCTCCAAAAACTAAGCTTTTCAAAGCTAAAATGGCTGAATTGAATATTGAGAATGCTTTGATTGTTTCTAAAGATCTAGATGAAAATCTTTTCTTAGCAGCACGCAACATTCCAAATGTTGATGTACGCGATGCGGCGTCTATCGATCCAGTTAGCTTGATTGCTTACGACAAAGTGTTGGTGACTGTTGGTGCTCTTAAGCAAATTGAGGAGGCATTAGCATGATCGGCGAACGTATTTATAAGGTTTTGTTAGGGCCACACATCTCTGAAAAAGCTACTATCGTTGCTGAAGGCAATGGTCAGTATGTTTTTCGTGTAGTTGGTGATGCGACAAAAACTGAAATTAAACAAGCAATCGAAGCTCTATTTGAAGTCAAAGTAGATACTGTTCGTACCTTGAATCAAAAAGGTAAAACGAAACGTACTGCTCGTGGTCTTGGTAAGCGTAACGACGTTAAAAAAGCGTACGTACGTTTGACTGAAGGCCAAGAAATTGATTTCTTAGCTGAATAAGGGGAGATAGGTCAATGGCTGTTGTAAAATGTAAGCCAACGTCTGCAGGCCGTCGTCACGTTGTTAAAGTTGTAGGCGAAAGTCTACACAAAGGCGCACCATATGCACCTCTTCTTTCTAAGAAGAGCAAATCTGGTGGTCGTAACAACAATGGTCGCATCACTACGCGTCACGTAGGTGGTGGTCATAAGCAGCATTATCGTATGGTTGATTTCCGTCGCAATAAAGATGGCATCCCAGCGGTAGTTGAACGTTTGGAATATGATCCAAATCGTTCTGCAAACATAGCATTGGTTTTATATGCTGACGGTGAACGTCGTTATATCATTGCTTCTAAAGGCATGGTAGCAGGAACCACTGTTTCTAACGGTGCTGATGCACCTATCAAGTCTGGTAATAATTTGCCTTTGCAAAATATTCCAGTGGGTAGTGTTGTGCATTGTATTGAGCTTAAGCCAGGTAAAGGTGCACAAGTTGCACGTTCCGCTGGTGCTTCTGCTCAGCTTGTTGCTCGTGAAGGTCGTTACGTTACTCTTCGCCTACGTTCAGGTGAAATGCGTAAAGTACTGACTGAATGTCGCGCAACTCTTGGTGAGGTTTCTAACTCCGAGCATAGCTTACGCGTGCTAGGTAAAGCTGGCGCTAGTCGCTGGCGTGGTATTCGTCCGACCGTTCGCGGCGCGGCGATGAACCCAGTTGATCACCCACATGGTGGTGGTGAAGGTCGTAGCTCAGGTGGTCGCCACCCAGTTAGTCCTTGGGGTATGCCTACCAAAGGTTACAAAACACGCAGTAATAAGCGTACCGATAAACTTATTGTACGTCGCCGTACTAAGTAATAAGAGGAAACGACTGTGCCACGTTCACTGAAAAAAGGTCCTTTCATCGACCTTCATTTGTTGAAAAAGGTAGAGGCTGCGGTAGAAAAGAATGATCGACGTCCAATTAAGACTTGGTCTCGCCGTTCTACTGTCTTCCCTGAATTTGTAGGGTTGACTATCGCTGTCCATAATGGTCGCCAGCACGTCCCAGTTATTGTAACTGAAGACATGGTAGGTCATAAATTGGGTGAGTTCGCTCCGACCCGCACATATCGCGGTCACGTCGTGGACAAGAAAGCCAAACGGTAATAAGGGGTAATAAATATGAGTGAAGTTAAAGCCTCATTAAAAGGTGCTCGCCTCTCAGCGCAGAAGGCCCGTTTGGTTGCAGATCAAATCCGCGGCAAATCTGTTAGCGAGGCGCTTGACATCTTAACGTTCAGCCCTAAAAAGGCAGCAGTACTAGTTAAGAAAGTACTAGAATCAGCTGTTGCTAATGCTGAACATAACGAAGGTGCTGATATAGATGACCTACGTGTTTCAACTATATACGTAGACGAAGCTACAACGTATAAGCGTATCATGCCACGTGCCAAAGGCCGTGCAGATCGCATATTGAAACGTGGTTGTCATATTACAGTTAAAGTCGCTGACTAATTAGGAGAATACCCAATGGGTCAGAAGGTTCATCCAACTGGAATACGCCTAGGGATAGTTAAAGACCATACTTCTACTTGGTATGCGAATAATCAAAACTACTCTAAGTTGCTATTAAACGATCTTCAAGTACGTAAGTATTTAGAAGAAAAATTAGTTCAGGCTTCTGTTTCTCGTATCGAGATTCAACGTCCTGCTCAATCTGCACGTATTACTATTCACACTGCCCGTCCAGGCATCGTGATTGGTAAAAAAGGTGAAGATGTAGAGAAGCTACGTAACGCAGTTTCTGACATGATGGGTGTGCCAGTGCACATCAACATTGAAGAAATTCGTAAGCCTGAACTAGACGCCAAACTTGTTGCTCAGAATATTGCTGGCCAATTAGAGCGTCGTGTTATGTTTCGTCGTGCTATGAAGCGCGCAGTACAAAACGCAATGCGTGCAGGCGCAAAAGGTATCAAGGTTCAGGTAAGTGGTCGTTTGGGCGGTGCAGAAATTGCACGCGCAGAATGGTATCGCGAAGGACGTGTTCCATTACACACTTTACGCGCTGACATTGACTACGCTCCATATGAAGCAAACACAACTTACGGCATTATTGGCGTTAAGACGTGGATCTTCAAAGGCGAAATCTTGGGCGGTATTGAGCAAGTGCGAGCTAATAAAGGCGCACAAAAGAAAAAGTCTAAGTAGGAGGTAGCAATATGTTGCAGCCGAAACGTACTAAGTTCCGAAAAATGCAAAAAGGCCGTAACCGTGGCCTTGCGTTACGCGGTAACCAAGTCAGCTTTGGTGAATTTGGTTTGAAATCCACAGCACGTGGCCGTATTACGGCACGTCAGATTGAAGCGGCGCGTCGTGCAATGACTCGTCACATCAAACGTGGTGGTAAAATCTGGATTCGTGTTTTCCCTGATAAGCCGATTACTCAGAAACCTTTAGAGGTTCGTCAGGGTAAAGGTAAGGGTAATGTTGAATATTGGGTTGCTCAGATTCAGCCTGGTAAAATGCTTTATGAAGTTGAGGGTGTTCCAGAGCAATTAGCTCGCGAAGCTTTTGCACTAGCAGCAGCTAAGCTTCCTCTGTCCACAACTTTCGTGACGCGTACGGTGATGTAGATGAAAGCAAAAGACTTACAAGAAAAATCTGTAGCTGAGCTACAGGAAAGCTTGATTGAACTGCTAAAAGAGCAATTCACTTTGCGTATGCAAAAGGCGACTGGCCAGCTTACACAAACTCATTTGCTTCCTCAGGTTCGCCGCAATATCGCACGTGTAAAAACCGTGCTAAATGATAAGGCAGGTAACTAATGGCAAATGCAGAAACTCAAGCTCGCACAGCTACTGGTAAAGTAGTTAGCGACAAGATGGATAAAACCATCACAGTACTAGTTGAACGTACTGAAAAACATGCTCTATATGGCAAGTTTATTCGTCGTTCTACTAAATTACACGCTCATGATGAAAACAACGAATGTCGCATTGGCGACACAGTTAAGGTTGTGGAAACACGCCCTTACTCTAAGTCTAAGACTTGGAATCTGGTTCAAGTTGTTAACAAAGCGGCAGCTATTTAAGCTGCCCCATCGTGAGACTTGTTATCTAATCTTTATTGGAGAGCAAAAATGATTCAAACTGAATCGATGCTTGATATTGCAGATAATAGCGGCGCAAAGCGTGTCCAGTGTATTAAAGTACTGGGTGGCTCTCACCGTCGTTATGCTGGTATCGGTGACATTATTAAAGTCACAGTAAAAGAAGCGATTCCTAGGGGTCGTGTCAAAAAAGGGCAAGTTCTTAACGCAGTAGTAGTTAGAACTAAGAAAGGTGTTCGTCGTCCAGATGGTTCAGTAATTCGCTTTGATGTAAACTCAGCGGTACTATTGAATGCAGCTGGCCAACCGATCGGCACACGTATCTTTGGCCCTGTTACCCGTGAATTGCGCTCAGAGCAATTTATGAAAATTATTTCTCTTGCACCTGAAGTGCTGTAAGAGGGAGGGGGCATAAATGCGTAAGATCAAAAGTAACGACGAAGTTGTTGTGATTGCTGGTAAAGATAAAGGCAAGCGTGGCAAAGTTGTTAAAATCGTTGACGAAAACCGAGTTCTTGTTTCTGGCATCAATATGATGAAGAAGCACGAGAAGCCAAATCCTGCTAAAGGATCAACTGGCGGTATCGTCGAGCAAGAAGCACCTATCCAGGTTTCTAATGTAGCTATCTTTAATGGTGCTACTGGTAAAGCGGATCGCGTCGGCTTTAAAGTGAATGAAGATGGTACTAAGGTACGTATCTTTAAATCTAACAGTGAAGCGATCGACGCCTAAGAGCGAGAATTATAGCCATGGCGAGACTTAAGCAAGTTTATAAAGAACAAGTTGTAGCAGCTCTTACTGAAGAGTTTAGCTACAAAAATGTAATGGAAGTGCCTCAAATCACGAAAATTACATTAAATATGGGTGTTGGTGAAGCTATCGCAGACAAGAAACTTCTTGAGCATGCGGTAAATGAACTAGAAGCACTTAGTGGTCAAAAAGTTGTAGTGACTAAGGCTCGTAAATCAATAGCAGGCTTTAAAATCCGTGACGGTTACCCGATCGGTTGTAAAGTTACGCTACGTGGTGAGCGTATGTGGGATTTCTTCGACCGTTTGGTTGATGTAGCAATTCCACGTATCCGTGACTTCCGAGGACTTAATCCAAAGTCTTTCGACGGTCGTGGTAACTACAGCATGGGTGTTAAAGAGCAGATTATCTTTCCAGAAATCGATTACGATAAAGTAGATCGCGTGCGTGGTATGGACATTACCATCACAACGACTGCTCGTACCGATGCGGAAGGTCGTGCTTTGTTAGCAGCCTTTAGTTTCCCTTTCAAGAAATAAGAGGTAGGAATCATGGCAAAGATATCAATGATTCAACGCGAAGCAAAACGCACTAAATTAGTAGCTAAGTTCGCGGAAAAGCGTGCGGCACTAAAAGCAATAATTAGCGATGTGAATGCATCCGATGATGAAAAGTGGGAAGCAACGCTTAAATTGCAGGCTCTTCCACGTGATTCATCTTCTTCACGCCAGCGTAACCGTTGCCAAGTAACGGGTCGTCCACATGGTGTTTATCGTAAATTTGGTTTGTCAAGAATCAAATTGCGTGAAGCAGCTATGCGCGGTGATGTACCAGGCTTGAAGAAAGCTAGTTGGTAAGCAAGTAGATCACGATCATAATACACGGCAGTGGATAGGGTGTTTGGATTAATTTCTGGACATTCTGTCTGCTGCTGTGTACTATGCGCGAGCTCTATTTGCTGCACAATGGTTTTTAATTAGGAGCTCTTCAATGAGTATGCAAGATACACTTGCGGATATGTTTACACGTATTCGTAACGCACAGATGGCGTCTAAGACATCTGTCTGCATGCCTTCATCAAAAATGAAGGTATCTGTTGCTTCTGTTTTACGTGAAGAAGGTTATGTAACCGATTTCGCAGTAACTGAAGAAACAAAACCGACTCTTACTATCGAACTTAAGTATTTCGAAGGTAAGCCGGTAATCGAAGAAATTAAACGTTCTTCTCGCCCAAGTCTTCGTCTATACAAGGCATCAGCTGATCTACCTAAAGTAGAAGCTGGTCTTGGCGTAGCTATCATCTCTACCTCTAAAGGTGTGATGACCGATCGTGCTGCACGTGCTGCAGGCATCGGTGGCGAAGTAATCTGCACTGTTTTCTAGGAGTTAGTATGTCTCGTGTTGCTAAAAATCCCGTGACGCTTCCTGCTGGTGTAGATGTAGCTCTTAAAGGCCAAAACCTTGTTGTTAAAGGTGGTAAAGGTTCTTTAGAGTTGAATGCGCATCAAAGCGTTATCCTATCTGTTGAAGATCAGGTTATTACTTTTGCTCCTCGTGATGGTGCAAAGCAAAGCCGTGCTTTAGCAGGTACTACTCGTTCTTTGGTTAACAACATGGTTGTTGGTGTTAGTCAGGGTTTCGAGAAAAAATTATTGCTTCAAGGTGTTGGTTATCGTGCTGCCGTTAAAGGTACTGTACTAAACCTAACTCTTGGTTTCTCTCACCCTGTAGAATACGACCTTCCAGAAGGTATCAGCGCTGTTGTTAATGGACAGACTGAAGTTGTAATCTCAGGCGTCGACAAGCAAGCTGTAGGCCAAGTGGCTGCAGAGATCCGCGGTTTCCGTCCACCAGAACCTTATAAAGGTAAAGGTGTTCGTTACGCTGATGAGCATGTTCGTCGTAAAGAAGCTAAGAAGAAATAGGTAGACATCATGAACACTAAAAAACAATCTCGAATTCGTCGCGCACAACGCGCACGTCTGCATATTCGTGAGTTGGGTGCGAATCGTCTTTCTGTTCATCGCACACCGCGTCACATGTATGCTCAAGTTATTTCGGCTTCTGGTAGCCAGGTGCTAGCTAGCGCTTCTACCTTGGACGAAAGCCTTCGTTCTTCTGCAACAGGTAACAAAGATGCGGCTGCTAAAGTCGGTGCTTTGATTGCTGAACGTGCAAAAGAAGTGGGTGTTACTGCGGTCGCTTTCGATCGCTCTGGTTTCAAATACCATGGTCGCGTTCAAGCTTTGGCTGACGCTGCTCGTGAAGCCGGTCTAGAGTTCTAAGGGGAAGCAAATGGCAGTTAATGATCAACAAACTAGCGACCTCCAAGAGAAGCTAGTACAAGTCAACCGTGTTGCAAAAGTTGTTAAGGGTGGTCGTATCTTCTCTTTCACAGCTTTAACAGTGGTTGGTGATGGAAATGGTAAAGTTGGCTTTGGTCGCGGTAAAGCGCGTGAAGTGCCTCAAGCTATCCAGAAAGCGATGGAGCAAGCTCGTCGTAACATGGTTACTGTTCAGTTAAACGGCGATACTCTTCAGTATCCTGTTAAAGCTGCACATGGCGCATCTAAAGTTTACATGCAACCTGCATCTCAAGGTACTGGCGTTATCGCCGGTGGCGCGATGCGAGCGGTTCTTGAAATCGCTGGTGTACACAACGTATTGGCTAAGTGCTACGGCTCTACAAATCCAGTAAACGTTGTTCGTGCAACCATTAAAGGTTTGCAAGACATGAACTCTCCTGAACAAATTGCAGCGAAACGCGGCATGTCAGTCGATCAAATATTGGGGTAATGTGAAATGGCTAAAAATACCATCACAGTAGAACTAACCCGTAGCCCGATCGGTCGTCTTCCGAAACATCGTGCAAGCGTTAATGGCTTGGGTTTACGTAAAGTTGGTCAACGTCGTGTACTGGAAGATACTCCAGCTGTACGCGGTATGGTCAATAAAGTTTATTATATGGTTAAAGTGGTAGGAGAATAAAATGTTCTTGAATACTATTCGACCTGCCGAAGGTAGCAAGTCTAATGCCAAGCGTCGCGGACGTGGTATTGGTAGCGGCTTGGGCAAAACAGGCGGACGTGGCCATAAAGGTCTTAAGTCTCGTTCTGGCGGTTCAGTACGTCCTGGTTTCGAAGGTGGTCAAATGCCTTTACAGAAACGTCTACCGAAATTTGGCTTCTCTTCGCGTCAAGCTAAATTTGTTGCTGAAATTCGTTTGAATGAACTGGCGGCAGTTAATGCTGAAGTTGTAGATTTAGCTTCTTTGAAAGGCGCTGACATCATTGGTCATCAAATTAAAACTGCACGTGTAATCTTGTCTGGTTCTATCGACAAAGCTATCACGGTTCGTGGTCTTAAAGTGACTAAAGGTGCTCGAGCAGCTATCGAAGCAGCTGGCGGAAAAATCGAGGAATAGATGGCTAAGCGTGGCTCACTACCAGCTGGAATGCAAAACGGATTAAGCGAACTTTGGTCGCGTATCCGCTTCGTATTCTTAGCAATTATTGTATACAGAATAGGTGCTCATATTCCGGTTCCGGGTATTAATCCAGACCGATTGTCAGCACTATTTGATCAAAATGAAGGCACAATCCTGAGTTTATTTAACGTATTCTCAGGTGGGGCATTGGAACGAATGAGTATCTTTGCTCTTGGTATTCTGCCCTATATTTCTGCTTCTATTATTATGCAGTTGTTAACGGTAGTTAGCCCGCAGCTAGAGCAGCTTAAGAAGGAAGGTGAAGCTGGGCGTCGTAAGATTACTCAGTATACCCGTTACGGTACCGTCCTTCTTGCGTTAGTCCAATCAGCCAGTATGGCTGTTGGTCTAGCCAGCCAAGGGATATCATTTAGTTCTGGTCTAGAGTTCTACGCTGTTGCAGTGATTACTTTAGTTTCAGGTACTGTGTTCCTTATGTGGTTGGGTGAGCAAGTTACCGAAAAAGGTATAGGTAATGGTATATCCATCCTAATCTTCGCCGGTATTGTTGCTGGCTTACCTTCTGCTCTAGGTATGTCATTTGAATCGGCTCGCCAAGGCGATATCAATATCCTTGCCTTATTGTTGATCGGCATTTTAGCTATTGCGACTATCGCATTCGTTGTTTTCATCGAACGTGGTCAGCGTCGCATTACAGTTAACTATGCGAAACGTCAGCAGGGCAAAAAAGTATTTGCTGCACAGAAGAGTCATCTACCTTTGAAAGTAAATATGGCCGGTGTTATTCCGCCTATCTTTGCTTCAAGTATCTTGCTGTTTCCTGCTTCAATTGGCCAATGGTTTGGTCAAGGTGAAGGTATGGAATGGCTGCAAGGTATGTCGTTGGCTCTCGCTCCAGGGCAACCTCTGTATGTGCTGTTGTTTGCTATAGCAATTGTATTCTTTTGCTTCTTTTATACAGCGCTGGTGTTCAACCCTAAAGATGTGGCAGATAATTTAAAGAAATCCGGTGCGTTTTTACCGGGTATTCGTCCAGGCGATCATACCGCTCGATATATTGATGGGGTAATGACTCGATTAACACTGTTTGGTGCTTTATACATCACCCTAGTGTCACTGATGCCTCAGTTCTTTGTTGTGTTTTGGAACGTACCATTCTATTTCGGCGGTACATCGTTACTGATCGTGGTAGTCGTGGTCATGGACTTCATGACACAAATACAAAGTCATCTGATGAGCAGTCAATACGAGTCATTAATGAAGAAATCTAATCTGACTGGTTATGGTCCAAATGGCCTAATGCGTTAAGCATAGGTTGGAGTTGAACATGAAAGTACGTGCATCTGTAAAGAAAATCTGTCGTAACTGTAAAATCGTTCGTCGTAACGGTGCAGTTCGAGTTATCTGCTCTGAGCCTCGTCACAAACAGCGTCAAGGTTAATTTAGAGTCGGGTTCGCTCGATGATGGGAAGGTGGTTGATTTTTCGCCTAGAGTTAGGCATAATCAGCCGCCCTTATGAAAGCAAGTGATGAATTATCATCCTAACAACGGAGTAAAGTTGAATGGCTCGTATAGCCGGTGTCAATATTCCTGACAATAAACATGCGGTCATTTCTCTGACTTACATCTTCGGAATCGGTCGCACTCGTTCACGCGCAATCTGCGCGTCAACTGGCGTTACTGAAACTGCAAAAATTGGTTCTTTGAGCGATGAAGTTCTTGACCAATTACGTGGCGAAGTTGCTAAGTATACTGTAGAAGGTGACCTACGCCGTGAGCTGAGTATGTCTATCAAACGCTTGATGGATATGGGCTGCCACCGCGGGATTCGTCACCGCCGCAGCTTACCAGTTCGTGGTCAGCGTACCAAAACGAACGCTCGTACACGAAAAGGCCCTCGTAAGCCAATTCGTAAGTAATTTTAACGCGTTTCGCTCTAATTACAGGTAATTAGAGCTGAGCATTAAATAGGAAAAGTGCAATATGGCTAAGCCAGCTACGCGCAATACCAAGAAAAAAGTCAAAAAGACGGTTGTCGACGGTGTTGCTCATGTACATGCGTCTTTTAACAATACAATCGTGACTATCACCGATCGTCAAGGCAATGCTTTGTCTTGGGCGACTGCCGGTGGTTCTGGTTTTCGCGGTTCACGTAAAAGTACTCCGTTCGCTGCACAGGTTGCTGCTGAACGTGCAGGTGCTGTTGCTCAAGAGTTCGGTCTTAAGAACGTTGACGTTATGATTAAGGGCCCTGGTCCTGGTCGTGAGTCCGCAGTTCGTGCATTAAATGCATTAGGTCTGCGTATCAATAACATCACGGATGTGACGCCAATTCCACACAATGGTTGCCGTCCACCGAAAAAACGTCGCGTTTAACTGAGGAGACAGATACATGGCTCGTTATATAGGTCCAACTTGTAAGTTGTCTCGTCGTGAAGGTACCGACTTGCAATTGAAGAGCGGTTCACGCGCTCTTGAGTCGAAATGTAAAGCAGAGACAGTTCCTGGTGTGCACGGTGCACGTCGCGGTCGTCTTTCTGATTACGGCTTACAATTACGTGAGAAACAAAAAGTTCGTCGTACATACGGCGTACTAGAAAAGCAATTCCGTAACTACTATAAAGATGCGGCTCGTGGTAAAGGTGCTACAGGTGAAAACCTTCTGCAACTTCTTGAGTCTCGTTTGGATAACGTAGTTTATCGCGCTGGTTTCGGTGCGACACGTGCGGAAGCTCGTCAACTTGTAGGCCATAAAGGCATTCAGGTTAACGGCGCAACAGTAAACATTGCATCTTACCAAGTTAAAGCGGGTGATGTTGTTTCTGTTCGTGAAAAAGCTAAAAAGCAATTGCGTATTCAAAATGCAATTGAGCTATCTAAAAATCGCACTTCTACTCATTGGGTAGAGACTGATGCGACTAAACTGGAAGCTGTATTCAAAGCGGCTCCAGAGCGCAGCGATTTATCAGCTGAAATTAATGAGAACCTAATTGTCGAACTTTACTCTAAGTAAGTTCTGACTATTAGGATTAGATATAGGTGGATCTATGCAGCGTTCAGTGAGCGAATTGTTAACCCCACGCAACATTGAAGTACAAGAAGCAGGCAAAACTCGCTCTAAAGTTACACTTCAACCGCTTGAACGTGGTTTTGGTCATACTTTAGGGAATGCGTTACGCCGCATTCTTCTATCTTCAATGCCTGGTTGTGCAATTGTTGAAGTAGAAATCGACGGTGTATTGCATGAATACAGCGCCATTGAAGGGGTTAAGGAAGATGTAATTGAAATTCTTCTTAACCTTAAAGGAGTTGCGATCGCTCTACACGGGCAAGATGAAGCAACTCTTACTTTAAGTAAAAAGGGATCAGGTATTGTAACTGCTGGAGATATTCAGTTGGTTGCAGATGCTGAGATCTCGAATCCTGACCATGTAATTGCGCACTTAGATGATTCTGCAGAATTAAACATGCAGATCAAAGTCGCTCGTGGTTGTGGTTATGAGCCTGCTGATGCTCGTATTGCAAGTGATGATGAGACTCGTCCTATCGGTCGCTTGCAACTGGATGCCTCATTCAGCCCAGTGCGCCGTGTTTCTTACAGCGTTGATAATGCTCGAGTAGAGCAACGTACAGACCTAGATAAGCTTGTCATTGACATCGAATCTAACGGTACGATCGACCCGGAAGAAGCAATACGTCGCGCGGCTACTATCTTACAACAACAGATTGCTGTGTTTGTAGCTCTTGAGAGTGAAAGCGAGCAAGTTGTTGAAGAAGAAGAAGATGAGATTGATCCAATATTACTACGCCCGGTTGATGATCTTGAATTGACCGTTCGCAGTGCTAACTGTTTGAAAGCAGAGAACATTTATTACATCGGTGATTTGATTCAGCGTACCGAGGTTGAGCTTCTTAAGACGCCTAACCTAGGTAAAAAATCGTTGACTGAAATCAAAGATGTTCTAGCACAGCGTGGTTTGTCTTTGGGAATGCGTTTGGAAAACTGGCCACCGGCAAGTTTGAAAGACGACAGCAAGGTACTAGCTCGCTAGGTCATTGTTCCCTGACCACCGTAGTTCGGTAAGGAATTTAAAATGCGTCATCGTAAGAGTGGTCGTCACTTAAACCGTACTAGCTCGCATCGTAAAGCGATGTTCAAAAATATGGCTGCTTCTTTATTTGAGCACGAAGTTATTAAAACTACGTTGCCGAAAGCCAAAGAACTTCGTCGAGTTGCTGAACCATTGATCACAATGGCTAAAGTTGACTCCGTTGCGAACCGCCGTTTAGCCTTTGCACGTACGCGTGACAAAGCTGCTGTAGGTAAATTGTTTGGCGAACTTGGTCCTCGTTACCAAGATCGTCCAGGTGGATATATCCGCATTCTTAAATGTGGTTTCCGTACTGGTGACAATGCACCAATGGCTTACGTTGAATTGGTCGACAGACCAGTTGCGGAAGCGGCAGACTCAGCTGAATAAGCCGAGTATGTAACACGAAAAACCGG
>Ga0138401_1060377_pt1 | contig 13947 bp, 13 predicted proteins | sample KNI3SL6_AmetaT_FD_101528 | JGI IMG/M metagenome (GOLD analysis project Ga0138401, IMG submission 101528) | Marine microbial communities from Southern Atlantic Ocean transect - KN I3 S16 L6_A metaT (Metagenome Metatranscriptome) (version 2)... | ecosystem: Environmental > Aquatic > Marine >... | reverse complement strand
ACCGAGTTCAATGAACATGCTTTTTATAACCTTGATTAGTTGAAATGAGGTGAGGATAGCTGGTAGCTTTAATACTCAAATGATAGTAAGTAGGGATGTTAAACGGCTAAATCACTCAGTGGTATCGACTTTCATCAATTAAATGTTCATGATTCATAAAACACTTCATAAAGGACTTAACTCAGTGGTAATTTTATTACTCATACGGCAAGGACGGAAATACCCAAGAGTAATAAAAAATTCAAAAAAATAGATATTTCGTGAAATAAAAAACACCGCTCACCTTAATCTCTTAACTGAGGCAAATATCAGAGTTTCTGTACAATAGACCTCTAATAGAATCCACGACTTTTTATATGATTTATAATTTTTTTCTCTAAAGTAAGGTGGCATATGACACCAAGCAGTGTAGTTACCGTTATGCCTAAAAGTAAACCAATTTCCCATCCACTTCCAATTTCCCCCAAAATACGCTGAGTGATAGATAACGCGGGATTGTGAACCAGATAGATAGAGAAACTTGCATTACCTAGCAGTATTAGAATACTAGGCCAAGTAAATTTCTTATAATCCTCAATAGTTGCGGAACCAACGATTAGCATTGCCATACCTAAAGCAAATATGAGTCTTATGTAATTAAATTGTTCAACAAAATAAATGCCTATAAAGCCCAGTGTTATCCCCCCAAGAATTAGGGCCGGCGCTATGTTTTGGCTGGTTTTCTTTAATAACGAAGCCGCGATCATACCAATTACAAATTCAATATTAAGTAACGAAAATACATAACGACCAGCACCGCTAGGTACTTCACCTAAACTATTCAGTGTAATAATCCCAGCTACCCAAATAGAAATAAAAATCAGAAAAACTCTATTACTATAAAAAAACAACAAGAATAAAGAATAAAACATAATTTCATGTATCAATGTCCAAGCAACACTTAGAACAGGCACTCCTGAACTTGGGGTAAGAAAAATAGAGCTAAGAACACTAACGTCACGCCCCCCAGCTTCAGATAGGGACGGAATAAATACATAGGCTAATGCTAACGGTATAGCGATACACCAGTAGATAGGATATACCCTAACAACACGCTTTTTTATATAGCGAGTAACACTGTGAAGTGATTTATCATCGTATTGATGAATGTACATGATAATAAACCCAGACAACACAAAGAAAAAATCGACACCAAAATTACCTTTCCCTATAGTATTGTAGATCCATGCTGGCATATCTCCGATAAATGCACTTGTAGATGTAACTGCATGATGTCCAACTACAGCTAATGCGGCTAAACCTCTGAATACTTGCAAACTAAATATATTTTTTTTCATTTTTTTCTTTTCAAATTGATTATTGTAATAATAAAAATCAACAGATTATAAATATTTTAAAAAAAATTATAATCCTACCGACTTCTTAAATAACACAGCGCTAGAGTCCTTTTCAGATAATAATACGCCACCTTCTATCGGCCACTCAATAGCGAGTTCAGGGTCATTCCACAATATAGAATGCTCTGCTTTAGGGTTATAATAATCCGTACATTTATAAACAAATTCAGCTTCATCACTCGTTACATAAAAACCGTGTGCGAAGCCTTCTGGAACCCATAACTGACGTTTATTCTCTGCTGATAAATAAACACCAACCCACTGACCATAAGTAGCAGAGTCTCTTCGAACATCAACAGCTACATCAAACACCTCACCCGAAGTAACACGCACTAATTTACCTTGAGTATTCTCAGTCTGATAATGTAGACCTCTCAAAATACCTTTTAAGGACTTTGAATGGTTGTCTTGTACAAAAGTACGTTTCGCTACTTTTTCTTCAAATTCTTTTTGGCTCCACGTTTCCATAAAGAAACCGCGATCATCACCAAATACGTTAGGTTCAATAATTTTTACGTCGGGAATTTTTGTTTCAATTACATTCATTTCAGCTACTCTTAAAAGCCATTAACGTTAGGCATAATGTTTAACTTGATTTAATGCTGCTTGCCAGTCACTTGCCGCTATGCCAAAAGATTGCATGATCTTATCTGTGGCTAATTTAGAATTAGCAGGGCGCTTAGCGGGTGTTGGATAAGCAGTAGTCGGGATACTATTTAAAACCGGTATATTATTGAATACTTGCTGCGTTTCTACTTCACTAAAAATGGCCTGTGCAAATTCAAACCAACTGACGTGTGGAAACCCAGAGAAATGATACACGCCATATTCAACCATTTTACCTTGGTCTATTTGAGTCGCGATTTCAATTAAAGCACCCGCTATATCACCCGCATAGGTAGGACCACCAAATTGATCACCAACAATGCTCAATGAATCTCTGTCTTTACCAAGACGTAGCATCGTTTTAACAAAGTTATTACCGTGCTCACCAAATACCCAAGCTGTTCTTAAGATAATATGCTTATCACAAGCAGCAGCTACGGCTAATTCACCAGCAAGCTTACTGTGTCCGTAGATACCTTGTGGCTCTGTTAGGTCTTCAGGGTGATACTCACCGTCTTTATCTCCTGCGAATACATAATCCGTAGATATATGTAGGATTGCAGCATTTATCTTTTGTGCTGATTCAGCAAGATATTTAGGCCCATCACAATTAATCTTATATGACAGCTCAACTTCTTTTTCTGCATTATCTACAGCTGTATGGGCAGCAGCGTTGATAATCACGTTGGGATTAAACTTTAAAACAATCTTATTTACAGCCACTGGGTCTGTAATATCCAGATCTTCTCGAGTTAATGCGAGTACGACTATATTTTTTTTTATATTTAGCTGTTCAGTTAGACAATGCCCGACTTGGCCATTAGAGCCTGTAATCAATACCCGCATATTTTAAATTTACCTTTTTCTAGATTCGTCAATTAAGCGTTTTAAATATTGCCCATACTCATTTTTCATCATAGGTTTAGCTATCTCAAGTACTTGTTCGCTACTTAACCAGCCATTACGCCATGATATTTCTTCTAAACAAGCCACTTTTAGCCCTTGAATATGCTCAATCGTTTGCACGAAAGATGATGCCTCATGCAAGCTTTCATGAGTACCAGTGTCTAACCAAGCAAAACCTCGACCTAATAATTCCACATTCAACGAGTTATCATTTAAATACATTTCATTAATACTCGTGATTTCTAATTCACCACGATGTGATGGTTTAACTTGTTTTGCGAAGTCTACCACACGATTATCATAAAAATATAATCCAGTCACCGCATAATTAGATTTAGGTTCTAGTGGTTTTTCTTCGATTGAGATAGCTCGCATATTTTCATCGAACTCAACAACACCGAAACGTTCAGGATCTTTAACTTGATAACCGAATACAGTTGAACCGTCTTTTCTATTCACTGCATTTTTCAATGTACTGGTAAATGATTGTCCATAAAATATATTATCACCCAATACTAAACAGCAATTATCACCACCGATAAAATCTTCACCGATAATAAACGCCTGCGCTAAGCCATCAGGACTAGGTTGAATTGCATATTCCAAGTTAATTCCGAAGTCAGAACCATCACCTAATAAACGTTTAAAACTTTCATTATCTTCAGGTGTTGTAATTATGAGAATATCTCGAATACCAGCTAACATGAGTGTTGATATAGGATAAAAAATCATTGGCTTATCATAAATCGGTAATAATTGCTTAGATACACCACGTGTAAGTGGGTATAAACGTGTACCAGAACCGCCAGCTAAAATGATACCTTTCATTATTTATTACCTTCTGTAGAGACACCTAAACGTTCACCAGCATATGAACCATCAAGTACACGAGACCACCACTTTTTATTACCTAAATACCATTCAACGGTTTTACGAATACCACTTTCAAATGTTTCTTCTGGTTTCCAGCCTAATTCACGCTCAATTTTAGAGGCATCAATAGCATAACGAACATCATGTCCAGGACGATCTGTTACATAAGTAATCAAGTCTTGATATTGAGAAACGCCATCTGGTTTATTAGGTACTAACTCTTCAAGTAACTGACAGATAGTTTTAACCACATCAATATTAGCTTTTTCATTGTGTCCGCCAATATTATAGGTTTCCCCGACTTCACCTTCCGTCACAACCTTATACAATGCTCGAGCATGATCTTCAACAAACAACCAATCACGAATTTGCTGACCATTACCATAAACAGGTAAGTCTTTACCTGATAATGCATTTAAAATAACTAATGGAATTAACTTTTCAGGGAAATGATAAGGCCCATAATTATTTGAACAATTCGTAATAACAGTTGGTAAACCGTAAGTACGTTGCCATGCTCGAACTAAATGATCGCTCGATGCTTTTGAAGCGGAATATGGTGAACTTGGTGCATATGACGTTTCTTCAGTAAATAAATCTTCAGGCCCTTCAAGATCACCATAAACTTCATCAGTACTAATATGATGGAAACGAAAGGCTGATTTTTTATCATCGGAAAGTTTTGACCAATAACTACGAGCTGTTTCCAATAAGGTAAACGTACCGATGATGTTAGTCTGCATAAAATCAGCAGGTCCATCAATAGAACGGTCAACATGTGATTCAGCAGCTAAGTGCATCACAGCATCGGGTTGATACTTTTCAAAAACATCAGCCATAGCTTTAGCATCACAGATATTTGCTTGCACAAAGTGGTAGCGGCTATTTGTCGACACGCTTGCGATAGACTCAAGATTACCTGCGTAAGTCAAACAATCTACATTCACAACTGAATCATTTGTACTTTCAATAATATGGCGTACAACAGCACTGCCAATAAAACCTGCGCCGCCAGTAATTAAAATCATATAAATTCCAAAATAATAAATTTAAGTTTATTGTTATTGTTATGGCGTGTTTTTAACCATAATGTTTAGAGGGATTATGCTACAGCATCTAATGCATGCTTAATTACTATCGACTCATCGTATTTATCTACAATATTAATACGCGCGTTTTCACACATTAAGCTATAATTTTTCTTATCTAAATCTAACATCTCATTTAAAGCTCTGAATAGGGATTCAGAGTCTCGAACATTACACAAGAGTCCATTATGGTTATTAGATATTATATGCTTACAACCAGCAACATTAGTCGTAATACTAGGTAACCCCATCGAGCCAGCCTCTAGCAAAGTTCTTGGCATGCCTTCTCGATAGGAAGGAAGAACAACGCAATCAGCACTTGCATATATAGATGCAATGTCTTCACTAGGTCCTAACCACTCGATAAACGAGAGTTGAGACCATTCATTTAACATTGTTTCAGTAATCGCAGTCGAATTTTTTGCATCTGCAAAACCGCACAAACGTAAAACGAAGTTTTGCCTTTTATTAAATAACAAAGTGGCAGCTTCAATAAGTTCTAACACACCTTTATCTGCCAACATTCGCCCAACATATAAGAAAACAAATGGATGTTCATCTACTTTTTGTTTTTTTAGTGTTGGATTGAAATTACTAGTATTGACTCCTGAACCTGGTAATAAAGTTAGTTTAGTTTTAGCTACTAATTTCTCTTCAATTAACAGTGAGTAGTCTTCAGAATTTTGACAGAATACTTTGTGAGCAAAAGGTTGTGATACTTTGTATAAGAGACGAACTACTTTTGACGTTAAGTTATCATTGATAAAAGCAGTGCCTAATCCAGATACATTGTTCACTGCTTTTACTCCTGCTAATTTAGCAGCCCAAGTCCCATAGATATTATTCTTAATTGTAAAATGGAATGCTGAGACTGGTTTTATTTTTTTATAGTGTTTAAATAAGGCCCAACAAAACCGCATATCTTTAATTGGATGGCTGCCTTGATTATCCATTTTTATACTAAACCACTTACAGCCGAGTTCGTTAACTAAACGCAGTGAATAATCATCTTGAGGCGATATACAAACCACATTAAAGCCTTGTTGTTGTAAAGCTATGATGGTTGAAGATCTAAAGTTATATAAATACCAAGATGTATTGGCTGATAATACAATGTTTTTCATAAAAAAGTCCTAGCATTGAATTTTTTCAACAAATTAAGATAATTCGCTCATAGATAAACTTTCCATCCCAAATTCATCTTCTAGCTTTTTAAACTCAAGTAAAATACATTTTAGATTAGCTATATTAACTGCTGTATTTAATCCAAAATTATGAGGGTGCCACCATAAATGATAAACCAATCCATTTTTAGCAGCGTGTCTCATTTCAAAAATAATACGATAATATTGTAATGCTGATACTATCGCAGGTGCTTTAGCCGATATTGGCCTTAAAAAGCGACTCGACTTTATATTTGTAATTCCAAAATCTTTTGACAGACTTGATCCATGATAACCATCTACTGGTAATACACTATCTAAAAGGCGTAGGCCTCTAACAAATTGATTTCTATTTTCTTGCGATTTTTCTTGATAAATAGAAGAGTCAGGATTGCCTCTGTAAGACAATAATCCTAAATTTTTACATACAGATATATACTCTGAAGATGATTGATTCCTTGGAAATACAATAGATTTAACAGTTATTCCTTTAGAGTCTGCTATATCCAAAGCTGATGTTAAGTCACACTCAAATTGCTCAATAGTTTGACCACTTTCTAAGCAGTAATAATGGGAATATGTATGTGTCGCGATTTCTTGAAATGGAGTATCTACGATCCTATTTATTAATGAATACGCAAAATGATAAGGGTCTTCCTTTTCTGATTTTCCTACTGAATTTAAAAGATATGAGTAAGGACAAAATTGATTACAATCATAAGAAGGCTTAACTTTTGGGTAAAACTCTAACATTTCATCTTTATTTTCAGCAAAAAGTAATCCAACAGTAGCCCAAGTAACATGAATTCCATACTCATCAAACAGATTTAACATCTCTATGATTGCAATCCTAGCTCCGAGAATATTATTACCAAAATCATCTATACTTCTTTTATCCCTAACTCCCCACATTAATTCGAAATCAAGTGATACAACAAATTTACCTGACATAATTTCACCCACTAAAAATACGGTTTTTAAGTTTAACAAGCAATGAAGCGATCTCAAAAAATAATGGTTTTATATCGCTCTGATCATAAATAGCATAAACATAATTACACTTCTCCATTTGATTAGGCAGCTGAGGGTTAGGTAAAATGAAGTTACGGTTGACTTTATAAAAAATAGAAGAGAAAAGATCTTTAGCGTAATATCGCCAAATGACATTTTCAGCCTGAGTTTTATCAACAATCGGAGAAGATAAAGTAATATCATAACTAGCTGCTAATGAAATAAGTTTATTTGATGCTGTAGTTATAGAAAACCATAAAGAAGGTCTAGGATTAATTTCAATCATTTTAAGAGCCCCATCTCTAGGATCTACTTTAAATTCTGCTGCAACAATGCCTTTATAAGATATAGATGTTAGTAGATTATTGCAAATAAACTCAATATCTTCACAACGCTTACTCTCAACTAAAGATGCCGAACCAAACCCCGGTGGATACTGTCGTAATTTAGTTGCCGAGTAAACCTGAGTAGCTATTCCATTCCTATCAAAATATGCCGCATAAAGTCGAATATTAGAATCAGGACCAGGGATTAACTCTTGCACTACCCAAGAGGTATTTCCAGTAGGTAGAATATTTATCACTTTATAAAATTCACTTTCAGACTCAATTGTCCATAATTTTTTACCAGCCATCTCCTTCTTAACATTATGAATTAGTGTCGGTTTTAAAATACATGGAAATTTTATCTTTTTAATTAAGTTCTCTAATTCATTTATTTCAACAACCCAACATGCAGGTGTACTAACTCCTTTATCGATACATAATTGATAAAGTTTTTCTTTGTCCATCAGCTCAATAGCTGTACCATCAAGGATCGAATCTTGAATATAAAAACTCTTAGATAGCTCAGTTCTATTATTAAACACAAACTCTAAATCTTGATCTGAACAAGGTATTAATAACGTAGGTGATGTTATATGATTATGTTTTAAATCTAATAATGCCTGAACCCTATTTTCCCTAGGGCTAACGGCTTTGTTAGAGACATATTTAGATTTTTTGACAAAAGATTTTAGATTTGACTCCAGATACACATCTACATTATTTTTACCTAACTCTCTGATTGCATACAATGCTGTTGCAGACTCACCAAGAACCAGTACTGAAGTCTTATTTTTCAATTTTTTCACCTTCATAAATTAGTTGTTCAAATATCGATTTCATCTCTTTAGCTTTTGTTTCTACATTAAAGTTTTCTATAACGTACTTACGTGCGGACGTTGACATAACCTTTCGTTTTTCTCGGTCGCAGATAAGGACAGAAAGAGCATCGATCCATTCATCTTGCTCTTTAACTACATACCCTGTATCACCATGTTTAATTAACTGACAGTTATAACCGATAGCGGTTACAACTGGAACAATACCAGCAGCCATATAAGTTCTAGCTTTACCTCCAGACTTCCCTTTAGACCACTCTTCTTCGGGTAAAGGCATTAATCCAATATCAAATCTTTTCAAAGCATTTAGCTCATTATCTAAAGACCACGGTGTTGCCTTAAACTCTAAGCCCGAAATTAAAAAATCATCATCTGCGCCCATAACTTCTAGCTCAACATGAGGGTATCTCTCTAAAATCGTTTTAAGAGGTTTAGATATTAAGTTCAGATATTTGGCCGTTGTTTTTGATCCTAACCAACCAATCACTATTTTTTTATTATCTAAAAAACTTTCAGACGGTTTACCTTTAATTCTGATTGTATCCTCTGCGACTTCAAACGTTAGACTTTTAGAGCAATATTTATTTGCATATTCAGCCAAATAATCATTGCCAGCAAGAACACAATCTACAGTTTTAAATGTTTTTATTAGCTTATTTCCACTTCGAAATAAATTAGATATTTTATTGTAGTTATTAACTTTACGGATGAATAGGGCATCATCATAATCAAAAACAAGTTTGACACCTTGTTTTTTTAATACCGTTTCGATTAAAGCAGAACTGAAAGGAAACATTTCTCTCTGCATATAAATAACATCATATTTTTTAAATTCAAGTAATATCAATAAGCGTTTAACAATAGCTATTATTGTTAAACGCACTTTTCTTAATTTATTACCTTTTAAAAAAGTAGCTAGATACATATCATAATTCATGAAACTAGAAACTACACATGTTACGCCTGATTTTTCAAGATGCTCTATATATTGATAAACACGATATCTACTACTAGCCCCTTCAACAGGGTACTTTGTTAAAAATAAAACGTTCAAAACGACTCCATAGATTATTTAAAAAGATAACTATCATAAGGTACATAGCAGGCAGTAGCATGACTAGAAAATGAAAACCAAACCACCAAATACGAACCAAGAATAATTATAGGTATTATTTTAAAGTATAACTTCTGACGCGCCTCCGTCATCACAAATGGTAGAGTTGATAACATAAACATTTGGATAGGTATCACATAAAACCCGAGGCGATGAACGGCAACAGTTGAAATTAATGCAACAGGAATTAACGCAAATGATATTAGTGAAAATAACCGAAACATCGGGTACTCAACAGGGAAATATTTTTTAAATCTGTCTTTATAAATTTCAAAGACAATGGCTGAAATAACTAAAATACCGAGTCGTAATACCGCGCCACTTGACTCACTTGAACCATATATTTGTGCTATATAACGATCGTTATACACAGACATTCTATCCGCTAAAAGTATTGAAGCGACAGGCCCTAATAAAGCTAAGGCAAAAATTATTTTTTTTATACTAACATCTTTACCACAAATTAATGCAAGAGGAATAAAAATTAACACAGATTCATGAAAAGTGCTACCGATTAAAATCCATAATAAAACATGAATCCTTTTCATTTTCATAAACCAAATTAATGCAATAAGTAAACAAGATGCGGCAACGGCTTGCCTTAAACCAGACATTGACAGTTGTAGAATAAAAATTGGAAATAAAAGCAACATAAAAGTTACAGGTTCTGGATGTCGCTTTGCAAAACGATAAACAAAATAGAAAATCAAGACGGTACAAATGAAATTCAACCACATATAACTCCAACCTGCCGATTTTACAAAACGAGTTATAAATTGAAAAGAGGGTTCCGACATTGTGAATGCCAACATAGGGTCCGCATTTTCGTCAACATTATTAAAGCGCTGTAAATACCCCCAAAAATCACAACCAACCTCAAACCTTGTACCAGCAAACATCACTAGAAAAAAACAAATAATAAAAAGAAATAGCCTTTGTTCTTTATATTTGGGAAAGAAAATAGTAATAAAAGACAACAATAAGAATATAAAAACATAAATAAACATAAATAAACCTAAAAATGGCAGACATAATTATTAAATAATATTGTTCATGTAAAACGAATAGATCACTATTAGCTATGTGAAAATTAATTTCTGAATACATGTGGCGATAACCATTTAATGGATATACACTTCAACTTCAAACCAGCCTTATTTATTCACACCAATTTTTGATATATTTGATCATATTTTTGAGCACCCATATTTGCAGAAAACATTTTAATCACAGTCTGTCTACAGCGTTCTGCTAGTTCAGGATCTTGTAAAAGAATTTTCATCTTTTCCAAACCTAACTCTATCGACTCTTCAGTACCATCCTCAATCACGATCCCGATATTATGCTGTTCAATAATATCAGCCATATCACCAACGCCTCTATTACCTAATATAGGAATACCACACGCTAAAAATTCAGCCATTCGAGTTGGTGCTGAACCAATTTTGCTAACTCCTGATGTAAAATAAAGGATGGCAAATAATAAGTCTTGAATATTTGACTGAATTGCATCTGGAGTTGAAGATTTAATTAATAGTTTATTATTTTCAAAATTAAGTGACTCTGACAAGTTACGGATTATATCCGGATCATCTTTAGTTATTATTTTAAAACTCGGTTGTGTGAAAACACGTTGAGATTGTTTTAAGGTATTAATCATCCAATCTAAGTGATACCACCCACTTACTACTGTTCCCATCGTACCAATCACTAATTTTTGATTTGAAGGTTTATCTAATTTATGAAAGCGAGAGAGATCAACACAGGTCGGAATAACTGTAAATTTATCTCTATGTAATTCAGGATACTTATTCATTAAATAAGGTATCGCAGCAGAGGTTAGACTAACAACTGCACTAGAATCATTTAGCAGTTTTCTTTCAATATGGTTAATAATCACATAAATAACCGACTTTCGCTCCAAACGACCCGCATCAATCATCTCTTCTGGCCATAATGCCCGCATATCAAAAACAAAAGGCGTGCGTGTCACTTTGCCAACTAGCCAAGCGGCAATAGTAGGAATGTAACTGCGACAATGAACTAATTTAACATTCTTACGAGAAGATATACGAAGTGTATCCCATGACAACATTAATAGATCCCATGCAGTCGCTAATAGTCGAGGTTTATTATGATAAATTCTTGGTTGCCAATTAATTCCAAAACTTTCACATATGTCCTGTAGTTTCTTAACTTCGTCTTTATTTTCAAAATCGGCACGTTTTTCAAAAGTGACTAATGTTATAGAGTACGTTCTGCTTAACCTTGATAAATAAGCAAGAACTTGAGAACGGCCAAGAGGCGCTAAAAGCCCAGTATAAGATAGATATAGTGTTTCAGGTTTCATTTTAATTTCTACTTAAATAGTTCTAAATATTGTTTGCCAATCTTTTCGACTGAAAAGAATTTTGCTCGTTCTCTAAGCTTATCAGTATCAAAACTTTGATTTAACCCTTCAATGACACCATTTGCCAATGCATCTTTATCATCTGGTGCGACTAAAATACCCAAATTACTATGATTAATTATTTCTCTTGGCCCATAATTACAATCGACACTTACCACAGGTAAACCGAATGACAGCGCTTCAGCAATGACCATCGAAAAACCTTCATAATGTGAAGATAATACAAATAACGATGAGTTTATGTATAAATTTTCAAGTGCAGAACCAGTTTGAAGACCCATAAATTTTACTGCGTGACTAATCCCTAATTTTTCAACAAGACTTTCTAGCTCAGGTCTTCTTTCACCTTCACCCACGATGATTAACTCTGTATCTGGTGATTGCTCATTGACAATTTTAAAAGCACTAATTAATAGTTCGTGATTTTTAGCCCATTTCAAGGAGCCAACAGTTATAATTCTTTTTACTACAACATCACTGTTAATCAATTTATTTTTTGGCGTAGGGATAGGGTTATAAATTGTTCTAATAGAATTTCTTTTTAACCACGAAATTTTTTCAAGATCTCTAGCTGCACTGTTAGAAACCATAACACGGTGTTTAGCCAACCTATAAAATATAAAAACACTAGATGCAAAAATAAATTTTTTAAGTCTATTTTTGATCCATTTTGTTTTTGAAAACGTCGTATGATCAGTGACTATGACTTTAGCTTTATAGCCAGTGAGTATATTAGCCAAAACCCCAATAATGGTCAGAGGCCACATCACACAAATCAAGCCTTCCGGCCTAGCTTCCTTTAAGTACCAAGATAACTTAAACAAACCAAAAATTTCTTTCTTCATTAATTGCACATTAAGCGAAATTACTTTCACATCTTGCGACAGTTCGCCCTTAAGCTCACCAATATCATTTAACACAACTAAATCAACATCATAACTTTTAACAAAATAATTTGCTAAAGTGACAGTGACTCGTTCTGCTCCTCCAACTTTAAAGTTAGGTAAAAAAAATGCTATTTTTTTCATTTTCTGCCTATTTCAACGTAATTCACTATATTTTTAAATGCACAATATAATAACCTCAAAGGTGACATTACAATTTGAAATATTAAATTTTTTACTAGTAAAGGGTTAAATGGTTTCCTTACCCAATAAGAAAATGCCCGATCTATAATATTTAATATTTGGTCTGAATGTATCATCTTATTTTCAGCTTGATCTGTTAGACCACCAGGGAGATATGTAATAAATAGTAACGTCTCAGAGCATACGATTACTCTGTCATTTTTCTTTGATAAGTTATAAAAAAATTTCCACTCTCGTTGATTTCTAACTCGATTACTGAATCTTGTTCTACCCACTAATGCTGTATCAACAACAATTAAGTTATCACTTCCAAATTTACGTTTTAAAACTACATCTTCAAACCAACTAACCTCTTTAACTACATTAGTTACGTTACACTCTGGTAGCCCTTCAACTTTAGAGTTAAAGAGCAGCCACTTGGAGTCTTTATGCATATTTATTTTTTCATTTATAACGTTTAATGCACCTTCAGCTAAGATACAATCATCATCTAAAAATGTGAGATGTGTACACCCCTCAGAAAGAGCCATTTCTATGGCATAATTACGAGCAATAAGTGCTCCACTATTTATTATTCGGGTTGTTTTCAATCTACCACTGATATTGAAACATCTTTCAAAAACATCTGCATAATCAATTTTAGAACCATCATCGACTACATAATGACACCAGTCATAATCTTTTTCATCTCCGCCTAATGACATATGGGCTCGTAGCAGATAATCAGGCCTATTATACGTTGGGGTTATAATTCCTATTTTATATTTCATGTATCTAATCCAAAACCTAAGTCAATAATAATAAATCATTTTAAATTCTTAGTTATATAATAAATCGTTGGGACAATGCAAAGAGCTCTACCCCTGTAATTTTTTATGTCCAAATTTTGATAAGCCACTTTTAATTAATGCATTAAACTCTGGTTGAAAAAGTGATATGGCGAACCAAGTTGCTAATATTAATAATGCACAGATAACTGTAGCTATAATACTACTGGTAAATAATACCGACAACGCTGCACTTGTAATCACCGCCCCCCCTAAAAATAAAGCAACTAAATAAGCGGCATCCATAGTTATTTTGAGTATGCCCCGACTTAAAAACACTGCAGCTAAAAAACTAATAAATT
>Ga0138401_1022014_pt1 | contig 14490 bp, 11 predicted proteins | sample KNI3SL6_AmetaT_FD_101528 | JGI IMG/M metagenome (GOLD analysis project Ga0138401, IMG submission 101528) | Marine microbial communities from Southern Atlantic Ocean transect - KN I3 S16 L6_A metaT (Metagenome Metatranscriptome) (version 2)... | ecosystem: Environmental > Aquatic > Marine >... | reverse complement strand
ATCAGAGCGTGGAGAACTTGAAATAACTTCTATTAATCAAATGTATCTTGAAGATAAATCGCTAAATGTCGAGTTGCTAGGACGCGGTTTTGCTTGGTTAGACACTGGTACACATGAAAGCTTACATGAAGCTTCTTCATTCGTACAAACAATTGAGCATGTTCAAGGACTTAAAGTTGCTTGCCTTGAAGAGATTTCATGGCGTAGTGGCTGGTTAACAGATGAACAATTAATCAACCTAGCTAAGCCTATGATGAAAAATGACTATGGACAATATTTGAAACGACTTATTGAATAATGCTGGGATTTATACAATGAATATTGTAATTACTGGTGGTGGTGGTCAACTTTCAAGAGAGATATATAATCATACTGATGGCAAACATAATTATCATTTTCTTAATAAAGAAAAATTAAATGTTACTAGTGTTCTCTCCATAAATAAAATTTTGGAGGGACTGAAACCTGATATTATTATTAATACAGCTGCTTATACGTCTGTTGATAAAGCGGAATCTGAATATGATTCCGCTTATTTAGTCAATAGTATAGGGGCTAAAAATATAGCTAAATATTGTAGTGACAATGATGTTGTTTTGATTCATATTTCTACTGATTATGTATATTCCGGTGAAATGATCGGTTTTTATAAAGAAACAGAAAGTCTTAATCCTAAAACTGCTTATGGTAAAACTAAATTACAAGCAGAAAGGTACATAGAATCAGAATGTGATAAATACATTATTATTCGAACCTCATGGTTGTTTAGTGAGTATGATAATAATTTTTTAAAAACAATTTATAAATTAAGCCATAGTAAAGATAAAATATGTGTTGTCTCTGATCAATTAGGAGCACCAACTAGTTGTTATAGTTTATCTATTTTTATCATTCATCTTATAAATAATATAAATATGATAAATGAAAACGGATCTTGGGGGACTTATAATTACAGTGATTACCCAGATGCCAGTTGGTATGAATTTGCACAGGAAATAGTAAATAATATAAATGAAATAAAAAACACAAATGTTAAGGTGATTCCGATTTTATCCGAAGATTATAAAACGGTAGCTAAACGTCCCCAAAACTCTAGACTTGATTGCCAAAAGTTAATTAATACATTTTCTTTTGAAATGTTTAATTGGAAAGATCAAGTGAAAGAAGTAATCAAACGTATTATAGAGAAATAAAATGAAAATTATTAATACAAAAATACCTGATGTAAAAATTATTGAACCTAAAGTTTTCGGGGATGAACGTGGTTTCTTTGTGGAAACTTGGAATGAAGAACGGTTTGCTGAAATGGTAGCAAACAGAAAATTTGTACAAGACAATCATTCTAAGTCAAAAAAGGGAATATTACGTGGATTGCATTATCAAACTAATAACACACAAGGGAAGTTAGTTAGAGTTGTCTCTGGTGCTGTATTTGATGTGGCTGTAGATTTACGTAAAGATTCAGATACTTTTGGTGAATGGGTTGGTGAAGTATTATCGGCCGAGAATAAGCGTCAACTATGGGTACCAGAAGGGTTTGCTCATGGTTTCTATGTATTAAGTGATGAAGCTGAATTTGTATATAAATGTACAAATTACTATGATCCATCTAGTGAACACTCTCTACTTTGGAATGATCCTGCAATTGGAATTGATTGGCCTATAGCAGAAAATCAACAACCTTTACTTTCTGAAAAAGATAAGAAAGGAATATTATTGAATAATTCAGAGGTCTTCTAATGTTAAACTATCAATTCTTTGGTTTTAAAATAAGTGAGCGTTTTGGAAAAAAGATTGAATTGACTAAGTCACTGACAAAACGGGAGATCATCACAAGGTATAAAGGTTCCATTCTTGGGGTTTTTTGGTCTTTTTTAACGCCGCTGATGATGCTTGCTGTTTATAGTTTTGTCTTTGGTGATATTTTACAAGTAAAATGGCATGCTGGACAAGATAATCAACAGCCTGGGCAATTTGCACTCTTACTGTTTTGTGGGTTAATGGTATTTAGCTTATTTTCCGAATGTATTAATAGAGCCCCCAGTATAATAACTTCTAACGTGAATTATGTGAAAAAGGTAGTGTTTCCATTAGAAATTCTACCAGTAGTTTCGCTGTTGAGTTCACTATTTAATTTTCTCGTTAGTTTCTTAGTTTGGGTTATTGTTTATATTATTTTTTTTGGAATTCCACCTTTAACCATTTTATTAATGCCATTGGTAATATTACCATTAATACTTTTATTAAATGGTTTTAGCTATCTATTATCGGCAATAGGAGTATTTGTTAAAGATGTCGGCCAAGTAACAGGGTTGATTTCTACCGCATTAATGTTTTTATCTCCTGTGTTTTATCCATTATCCTCACTTCCAAGTAATTACCTTTATTTTGCATATATAAACCCTTTGACTTTACCCATTGAAGCATTGCGAAGTGTTGCATTTTATGGTCAATTACCAGATGAAAGTATATTTATTTTTTACTTACCAATAGCAATATTATTTAATATCTTTGGCTACTATATTTTTTCAAAAACTAAAAAGGCATTTGCAGATGTTATCTGATGTTGCGATAAGTGTTAATAATGTTTCAAAAACATTTTTTGTTTATGAAAATGCAATCGATAGATTAAAACAACCATTAATAAATAGATTAAGAAGAATTTCTGGAGCAATGCCAATTTCGTTGCATAAAGAATTTCATGCCGTCAAGAACGTTAGCTTTAATGTAAAAAAGGGTGAGACAATTGGTATTGTCGGTAAGAATGGTTCTGGTAAATCAACAATTTTACAAATTATTACTGGTATCTTAACACCAAGTCATGGCAATGTTAATGTTCATGGTCGAATCGCTGCACTTCTTGAACTTGGATCTGGTTTCAATTTTGAATTTACAGGTCGAGAAAATGTTTATTTAAATGCATCTATTATGGGCTTAAGCAGAAAAGAAACAGATGAAAAATATGATGATATCGTTGCATTTGCGGATATTGGGAGTTTCATTGATGAACCAGTAAAATCTTACTCGAGCGGTATGATGGTTCGTTTAGCTTTTGCTGTAGCAATAAATATTGAACCAGAAATTTTAATTATCGATGAAGCTCTTGCTGTTGGAGATGAACTCTTCCAACGGAAATGCTTTTCTAAAATAGAAGAAATTAAAAATAAAGGTGCAACAATTATTTTTGTTTCGCACTCAGGCCCTGCTGTTGTCGAACTTTGCGATAGAGCTGTTTTAATGGACAGTGGTGAATGCATTGCAATTGGAAAAGCAAAACATATTGTTAATGCATACCAAAAGTTAATCTATGCACCACATCAATTACAAGAAAAAATTAGAGACGAAATTAGAAATGATGATTTAAACATTAAATCAAATGACGTTGTTCAAACCGAATCTAAAGATGAATCGGCATCATCGATAAATTATATTCTTGACGTCAAAGAATTCTATGATCCAAATCTAATATCTCAAAATATAACAAAGCATGTCAGTCACGGCGCACACATTTCAAACCCTAGTATAGAAACCCTAGATGGCCAGCAGGTTAATCATTTGGTTCGAGGTCGAAAGTATAAATATAAATACGATGTTCTTTTTGATAAAGACATAGATAGTGTGCGTTTTGGTATGTTAATCAAAACGGTAAAAGGCATTGAGCTTGGTGGCGGTATATCGGCACCAAAAAACAGTGCGATAAAGCAAGTTACTTGTGGTACAAAATTAACTGTAGAATTTTTATTTGATTGTAATTTAAATCCTGATACGTACTTTCTTAATTCTGGTGTATTAGGCATAGTTAATGATTATGAAACATATATTGATCGTTCAATAGATGTAGCTATTTTTAAAGTTCAACCTGAAGAGGAATTAACATCTACATGCATAGTTGACTTTAATTGTTTTGCAAAAATAAAAGGTATTAACTAATGTCATTTGTTAATAAAAACATGGTGATTGTACTTGGAGTGCAACGAAGTGGTACGAGTGCAATTACAAAATCACTATCTTCAGTGAATGCAAGTTTTGGCTGTAATTTGTTGGAAGAGCATAAAAAAGTCAACCCAACTGGTTTTTGGGAAGACTCAGATATTCTTTTATTAAATGAAAAAATTCTTATGCATCTTGATTTGACTTGGTCGAGTTTAAGACCTATAAGACTAACAGATTTTAGTGAAAATGATTTAGAAGAATTCTATAAAGATGCGACAGCATTACTCATGTCAAAAATGAGTGATAATAAATTGTTTGCACTAAAAGAACCGCGAATAACTAAACTATTTGTTTTTTGGGATTATGTAATAAAAAAAAATAAAATAAATTGCAAGTATATTATTGCATTAAGAGATCCTAACGACGTTGCTAATTCATTTAAACGCCTTGAAAATACAATGGTCTCTGCAATTGAAACAAAAAAACAGTATGTTTATAAATTGTGGATATCTTATCTGATTAGTGTTGTATCTGTATTCGATGAGCCCTCTGATATTTATATAATTGAATATGAGCGAATACTTGAAAACCCAAAAGATATTATTGAGCATATGGCGGGAAAATTTAATTATGACATCAATGATGATGAATTAAATGAATACTGTAACACTTTCATAAATAGATCTTTGAATCATTCAGATAATGAGAAGGTTATCAATTTTTCTGATAGGTTAGTTAATGATTTTTATGACTTACTTAGGGATATTTCGAATAATAATTCGAATCTAACTTGCAGTATGTCAAAAAGGTTAAATAAAATAAAAGAAGAATTTGAATGTAATATTGAAATGCTAACGTTAGTTGATCAAGTTAATTATATTAATAAAAAAAATAAAGATGCTCATGCTAAGTCATCAGAATTAAAAAATAAAGAAATAATCTTGTTAAAGAAAGACGTTATTACATTACAGAATAACGTTACTGATAAGGCTAATGAGTTAGAAAAAATTACTGTGCGTAACGAATTCCTAATGACAGAAATTTGTAAGTTTACTAATGTGAAGTAGTTTATACGCCTCCAGTTTATATTTGTAAAATATAAATAAAATAAAATAAAATACATGAGAATGTTATATGAATAGAATTGCTTTTTATCTCTTTTACGATGATGATGGTATTGTTGATGACTACGTTATTAATAAATTAAACGAATTGAAAAAATCAGTTGCAACCATATTTGTTGTTTCAAATTCTTCGTTGAATAAGATAAATAGAAGAAAATTGGAAACCGTTGCGGATATAGTTTATTGCCGTGAAAATATAGGCTTTGATGTTTGGGGCTATAAGGAAGCAATGGAGGTATATGGTGAAGACCGTTTAAATAGTTATGATGAAGTGATTCTAATGAATTATACATTTTATGGTCCTATATATCCATTTGAAGAGATGTTTGAATGGTCTGAAAATGCCGAGGTTGATTTCTGGGGAATCAGTGACCATAAAGCCATGACTCCAAATCCATTTACCGGGCAAGGCACATTGCCACGACATATTCAATCTCACTTTATTGCTATTAGAAAAAGCATGTTTCAACGCGAAGAATTTAAAGTGTATTGGAAAAAAATGCCAATGATAAATACTTACGTAGATTCAGTATTACAGCATGAGTCAAGATTCACCGATTATTTTGAATCAAAAGGATTTAATTATAGCGTTTATTGTAATTCAGACGATTATGCTTCCAATTATCCGACATTTGTTGAAGTCAAAGATACATTAAAAAATAGATGTCCAGTTCTAAAAAGAAGACTATTTTTCCATGATCCACTATTTCTAGATGCACATTGTATAGATCTGAAAGAGGCATTAGATTATATTGAGGGCAGTAGTGAGTATGATTTAAATTTAATTTGGAAAAATATAGTGAGAAGCACTGAGCCTCGATACTTATTAACGAATGCTCAACACCATAAGGTGTTTCCTGATGTCGCTGAAAAAACTATAAAAAACAATCCTAAAATTGCAGTCGTAGCACATATTTTCTATACTGACTTGGCTAATGAAATTAAAGATCAAATAAGCCATATCCCCACTGATTTTGATCTTTTCATTACGACCTCATCAGAAAAAGACAAAGAAATACTTACTAACTTATTTCATGAACATAATGGGCTACTTGATGTCAGGGTTGTTGAAGAAAACCGTGGTGGAGATATGTCCTCTTTATTGATTACTTGTAAGGATGTTGTTATTGATAAGGGCTATGATTATATATGCAGACTTCATAGTAAGACATCACACCCAAACGGAAAAAATCATTCTGATTATTTTAAACGTCACATGTATGGTAATATTTTAAATTCTAAAGGCTATGTTACAAACTTAATTAACTTTCTTCAGGATAATGAGCAAGTAGGTATTCTTACGCCTGACCTAGTTCACTTTGGCTTTTCAACTATGGGGCATAGTTGGTTTTCTAATAAAGAAAAAGCTGAAAATGTGGCCCTAAATTTGGGACTTAAAATTAAATTTGATGAAAATACACCACATGCGTCATACGGGGCAATGTTTTGGTTTAGACCAAATTCATTATTGAAATTGTTCGAGTATGACTGGAAATGGACTGATTTTGATGAAGAATCTGACAATGTAGACGGCTCACTTGCACATGTTTTAGAGCTACTCTTAGTTTATACGGCTTTAGACTCTGGTTATCTTGGTTATAACGTAAGTACAATGGATTCCATATCTAAAACATATGGGAAGCTTGAATATAAATATCAAAAAATAATGTCTGAATTGTCAAATTCAGACATTCATTACCAACTGTCTCAATTTAAGCTAAATGAAAGTATTCATGATGATCTGAAATCTAAAGATAATGAAATTCAGTTGTTAAAACTTCAGTATCATGACCATCTTAATTCATGGTCATGGAAAATTACCGGACCTCTACGTCGTATTCGTAGAATTATATGTGAAAAATTATCAAAATGAAAAAAATAGCCTTTTATTTGTTTTATGACAAAAATGGTATTATCGATGATTATATTTTCTATAAATTGGAAAAGCTAAATAAATTTGTTGATAAAATTATCTTTATATCAAACTCCGAAATCAATGATAAATCGAAGCGAAAACTGAATTTAATTGTTGATGATATCTTATTAAGAGATAATATCGGCTTTGATGTGTGGGGCTATAAAGATGGGCTGGAATACGTCGGTGCTGAGATAAAGGAATACGATGAAGCTATATTCTTAAATTATACTTTTTTCGGCCCCATTTTTCCGTTTGATGAAATGTTTCAATGGTCAGATGAAAATGATTTTGATTTTTGGGGCATCACAGATCATAAAGAAGTCGTTCCTAATCCTTTTACTGGCACAGGTGTACTTCCTCGGCATATCCAATCACATTTCATTGCGGTTAAGAGTAAGTTACTTCACTCAATAGATTTTAAAGATTATTGGAATAAAATGCCAATGATTAACTCATACCAGGATTCAATATTGAATCATGAGTCTAAGTTTACTGAGTATTTCTCTAAAAAAGGCTATACATATGATGTTTACTGCAATTCAGATGAATATCTTTCTGATTACCCTGCATTTATAGATATAAATGCTACGATAAAACATCGTTGTCCTATCATAAAACGGCGCCCGTTTTTCCATGATCCATTATGGATAGATAGAAATGCTATTGATTTAAGAGAAACACTTAATCTGGTCAAAGACATATCCGATTATGACCCAGAATTAATATATAATAATTTATTAAGAACTACAAAACCAAAAGATCTAGCAACTAATTTATCACTATTGAAAATATTTGATTCTAGCTCAGAGCAGAAAACTAGAGATGATTTGAAAATAGCTGTTTTAGCTCATGTCTATTACCCTGATATGATTGCGGAAATGCTTGAACAAGTTGAAAATATTCCAAACCAATATGATCTATATATAACAACTGCATCAAAAGAGAATAAAATATTTATTGAAGATTTTTTGAATCATTCAGATAGTCATTTTTCTAAATTTGAAGTCAGAGTCGTTGAATATAATCGAGGACGTGATATAAGTGCTTTATTAATTACTTGTAGAGACGTTATTTTGGATGGTAACTATGATTTAATTTGTAGATTACACTCTAAGAAATCACCACAAAACAATCTTAATCAATCATTGCATTTTAAAAAACAAATGTATGATAATTTAGTTTATGACAGGGCTTATACTTCAAAACTAATTAATTTCATTGATAGTGATGAAAAAATAGGGTTTTTAGCGCCGCCGATGGTACATATAGGCGGCTATCCAACGCTTGGACATTCTTGGTTTACAAATAAGTTTGGTGCTGAACAGATTGCAAAAAGATTAGATGTTAAAATTCCATTTGATGATTTCTCCCCATTTGCCGCATACGGTACAATGTTTTGGTTTAGACCAAATGCACTAAAACGACTTTTTAATGAAAACTGGAAATGGGAAGAATTCAACAAAGAACCTGGGCATAATGATGGCTCATTATCACATATCATTGAACGTTTATTGATATACGTTGCTCATGATTCAGGTTATAAATGTTTTAATGTTATGTCGGCAGATATGGCTGAATATAACTATACAAAATTGGAGTATAAGGCACAGCGTATAATGTCTAATTTGCCAAATGGCCTAGTCCAAGAACAAGCTAATATGCTACAAAGTCAACTTCTAGGAGCTGAACACCATCTTTCTTTACAGTGGAAAATGGTTCGTTTGCTAAAATCTCATTTAGTCATAAATCACCGTGATTTTGCAATGAAATTAGTTAGACCATACAAAGTTTTGGTTCGTATATATTTATCTATTTTAGGAAAGTAAAATGAAAATCGCAGTGACTGGAGCCAATGGGTACATTGGAAGAAATGTTGTAAGGGAGTTAATAAAGCGTAATCATCAGGTTGTATCTATACTTTTTCCAGGTGAAGACGTACATCCTTACCTCGAAGGTGCAGAAGTTATTCGTTACGACTTGCTTAAAATGGATAATTCTGAAATAGAAAAGGAATTTAGAGATTGTGATGCACTATTACATTTAGCGTGGCAAGCTGGTTTTAATCATCAAGACCCCTGCCATATTCAAAATGTAATAAAACACTACAACTTCATTACTTCTGTATATTCTTCAGGCGTAAAACATATTTCAGTTGCAGGAACAATGCATGAGGTCGGCTATCATGTCGGTCCAATTGATGCGGACACCCCATGTAATCCGCTTAATCCTTACGGCATTGCTAAGAATTTTTTACGCCAATCGTTAGTTGAGCATTCGACCAAGAATGGTTTAAATTTACAGTGGTTAAGATTCTATTATATTACCGGTGATGATAAATATAGTAGTTCTATTTTCACCAAAATTTTAAAGGCAAGTGAAGAAGGGAAGAAAAAATTCCCATTAAACAGTGGTGAAATGCTTTATGATTTTATTGATATAAAAGAACTAGCGTTACAAATATCCACTTCACTAGAGTCAAATGCTGTTGGTATTTACAACTGTTGTAGTGGTAAACCTAAAAGCCTCCGTACGGCCGTAGTGGAGTTTATTGAAAAGAATAATTTAGATATTGAACCTGAATTCAACGTTTTTCCTGAAAGACCTTATGACTCAATGGCTGTTTGGGGAGTAAAAAGATAATCCATTGATGATACGGAATTTGAATATTTATCTTAAAGTTAAATTATTTAGAATGAGCTTTTTATAAATTAACAATGAAATTTTAGGAATTAGTTTGATGCTATATAATATCCAAGCATTACGTGGTTTAGCTGCATTAATGGTCGTTTTAATCCATTTGTTATCAACACACCCATCTGTATCTATCGGTACACCACATATGCTTTATGGCTGGGTGGGCCCTATTGGGGTCGATATATTTTTTGTTATATCTGGATTTGTTGTATCACTTTCTGCATATAGTACACATAAAAATGAAAAAAGTGTTAAAACTTTTTTTCTGAAACGATTAATAAGAGTTTATCCGCTGTATTGGATTGTATTTATTACTGCGTCTATGTTTTCAGGTGTTTTATATTTATCGCCTGAGTGGTTACCAAAAGAATCAAATTTTAATTTGTTTTTTCTTTTAAAAGAAACCAATTATAAAGTTATGGTTGCTTGGACGCTACATTATGAATTATATTTTTATGTAATCCTAAGTGTGATTCTAATGCTTGGATTGAAAAGCTTTTGGAAAGGGTGTGCATTAATTGCATCATTTCAGTTGATTGTTTTTCTTATTACCTATAATCAAATTTATAGTGGATATGTAAGTTTACTTTTTTCTAGTGGACTTTTAGTCGATTTTTCAATGGGTGGCTTACTTTGTTTTTTATATTTAAAAAATAGAATACACTTTCCTTACTTCTTTACCATTGCTGGCATTCTATCCTTTGTTGTGGCGATAGTATTACATGCGAAATTTGCGGATGTACCGTGGGGTATTAATTGGAGACTCACTTTCGGAATATCATCTGCGCTATTAATGTATGGTCTTATCGGTCTTGAAAAAGAAAATATTATTTTTTCAAAAAAACTTCAAAATGTTGGGAATTATTCATATTCATTATATATTTGGCATCAATTTATTTTTGCTGCGCTATTTTATATATCTCAAAAATTAGACATAATCCCAGATAATAGAATATTTTTGACCTTGCTATTATTTTCATGGCTTATCATTGCAATGGTTTTGGCTAAAATTAGTTATCAATTTATTGAAAAGCCAATTATTAATTTTGCAAATACGTATTTTGATAAGAAAGTTTCGAATAAAACATTAACAACTTAGTTTCTGACTGTTTTTATTGTGTATTTCTGATTAGCACCAATTTCCCCCGCCTTAACTTTATTTAAATTTGTATTGTTATGAGGGGGAAGCATAAAGGAAATATCAAAAAGGCATATAGATTGGTTGTGCAGAGCTCTGACAAATGAGTGTAAATTTGCTGAGGAATTAAAAACCCCTAAGCGAGTATATACGAAAAAGAATGAGGCGTGCGATGAATGAAAGCTATATTTTACTTGTTCTCGCAAGCTTTAGCTAACTGGGTTCTTCATGAGCTTTCCGTGTTAATGAAGAGTGCTCTTACACTGAAGGCTATTATCATGTAAGATGGCTCAGCCTGTTGCGCACACTTGAAAGTGTCTAGATGCTATACCTTAGGGAGTTCAGCCTTAATTTTAATCTATGTTTAAAATATGTTTGAACGACTGATAGTGACAGAGTGAAGACTGCTCCGATGCCCAATGTTTACTTGAACTAGTTGAAGTTCGGTGTAATTCGATTATTTTCTAGCTAAAAAGGAAGTCAATGTTTAGTTATAGTGTGTTGATTTGTACGTATAATGGCGTTAGTTATATACAAGAACAGATAGATAGCATCTTAAACCAAAAAATAAAACCAGAGATGATTTACTTATCAGATGATAGTAAGGATTCTTTAACAATAAATGAGTGTATAAAAGCGTTTGATACGAATAAATATAGTGATTATGAGATAGTTAAGGGACCAGGCAAAGGAGCGGCTAAAAATTTTTTACACGGTATAAAATTCAATACATCTGATTTTTTGTTCTTAAGTGATCAAGATGATATTTGGGTCGAAAATAAAATAGCTAAGTTTCAAGAGGCAGTCGTTCTTACCCGTGAACCTCAGCTTTGGTACACTGACTCGCAAGTCATTGATGAGCAGGGAAATGTCATATCTGATAGTTTCTTTAGGTATCAAGGCCTCTCTGACAAAGTTTTCTTTGATGACTCTATTCTTTATAAGAATGCTGTTCAAGGTGCAACTTGCTGTATTAATAGAAGTCTTTGTGAACTTCTGACTCAGAGTCTCTCTGTTATAAATATCGATGATATTTTAATGCATGACTGGTGGTTAGCATTACTTGCAAAGTATTATGGGAAAGTATCATTTATTAATGAATCATTAATAAAATATCGGCAGCATGATATGAATGAGGTAGGTGCATCATCAAAAAGAAAAAACATACTAAAAATCGTTAAAAATCCAAGTCAATATTTGGAGGTGTTTTATCGTTTACAGAAACAGCACTTAGCACTTCTAAAGTTGTTCAAATATGTCCCTAGTAATCTGCAGCTAGAATATACTTTCAATTATAAATATTGTGGTTTCTTCAAACGGAGTTTAATACATTTCGTAGCGAAATATCATAAACACCCGTGTGATATAAGGGGTGAACTAGCTAAAGTAAACAAAGGTGAGCATAATGTATCGATTGAACACCAAAACTAATTAGGGCTCCACTCTCGTTCGTGCCTTACGGACCCCCGCAGCGAGCTCAATGCCTTTTAGATGTGTTCTTTTATCACGTAATAACCAATTTTTGTAATATTTCTATGTACCCTAAACACGCTATAAAGCGCTGTAGGTATAGCTCGTCTAAGTGTCTCGACTAGCGATAATTGTTCAGGGAATCACTTAAAGTTTGATAAGGTACATTATAACACCTCTAAGTTAGGTGGCTAAATTCACTGTACTACTACATAGATATTTTTAGTTATCATGAGACTCTTGAAATAGTCTAGCTACATATAGTAATTATTTATTATGTTTGTTATTTTTTATGAAATACTTAACAGTACTAAATAAGTAGTGTAAAAAATTAACAGACAAAATTTTTCTGTTTGTCATTTGTGCTGTATGAATTGCTTTGTAATGAGGGTAGTAGATAATGAAATCCCCCTTGTTGAAAGAACGTCTGCAAATATCAACATCTTCAAAATACATAAAATATTGCTCATCGAAGCCGTTCAGTTCTTTATATACTTCAAACTTAAATAATAAGAATGATCCCGCAGCCCAATCAATCACTGTTGGTTTATAAATAATTGATTTATTGTAATGATCGGTTCTTTTAATTCCAGCTAATGTTTTTATTGGGTTCATTAGGGTTGGAAATTGACGAATTGAGTTATCATATTCTGTCATTTCTTTATTTTTAAATAAATTAATTGTTGAGATCTTAGTATTATCTTTAGCAACTTGACTTAATAGTAAGTTGATATTCTCATTTGTTACCTCTACATCAGGGTTAAGGACTAGAAAGTGATCGTTGTTACTCATATTTAATGTAGTTTCAGCATATTTGAATACTTCATTATTATTGGCTCCAAACCCTTTTTTATCTGAACCTTGGAGCAAAATTATATCAGCTTTCTTACAGTACTCTTTTAATTCTTCAGTTGAGGGGGTGTTTGATTTTAGAATTACTTTATGCTCGGAAGCTAGTTCCCTCAAGGTTGGATTTTCACAAATCATTTTGTCGTGGTTATGATTTACCACTGAGATATACAGTGTCATTGCAGCTGTTCTCCTGTTGGTTTATAGCCCGTAGGCGCATCAAGCAAGATGCGTCGTATACAATCCACATCAAAGTTGTGACAACAAGTATCCAGTTGATTTATTAAGTTTTCCATATCTTCCCAATGCAGCTTATCTTCTTGTGCTGTCATTATTTTCGAATGACTTGTGCCCTCAACGTGCGCACCAATCAATAGCTCTTCATAAAGTTTCTCACCAGGTCTCAAACCTGTGAATCTAATCTCTATATCGCCACTTTCTTTTTCACCTTCGGCGTTAATGCGTTCTTTCATGCCCATTAAATGAATCATGCGTTTGGCTAAATCGAGAATTTTTACGGGCTCGCCCATATCCAGTACGAATACTTGACCATTTTTTCCCATTGCTCCGGCTTGAATAACCAGTTGTGCGGCTTCTGGTATTAACATGAAATAGCGAATAATATCCGGGTGAGTAACGGTAACTGGACCGCCTTTGCGAATTTGTTTTTTGAATAGCGGCACAACAGAGCCTGATGAATCAAGTACATTGCCAAAGCGCACCATGGTGAGCGTTGTATGGCTCTCTGTTTCTGCCAATGCTTGTAGTACTAGTTCTGCCATACGTTTACTTGCACCCATGATATTGGTGGGGCGTACGGCTTTGTCGGTAGAGATTAGCGTAAAGTTAGCCACTTTGCATTTTATAGCCGCTTGCGCTACGGCTAAGGTACCAAAGACATTATTGCGGATACCTTCAACAATGTTGTCTTCAACTAGTGGTACGTGTTTATAAGCTGCAGCATGATAAACGGTATTAATACTGTAGGCTTGCATTAGTTTTTCAACACGATTTTGACGCTGCACAGAACCGAGAGCTGCAATGAGCTGTGTATCTGAGCCTAGATGCTTTTTTATACCTTCAAGTTCTTGATTAATTTTGTAAAGGTTGTATTCATTGAGCTCGAACATTAATAAGGTTTTTGGCTTTTGAGCTAGAACTTGACGACATAATTCAGAACCAATAGAACCGCCAGCACCCGTTACCATCACGTGTTGGTTTGTTATATTTTTCGACAATAATTCATGGTTAGGATCAATGGGCGCACGACCAAGTAAATCTGCAACGTCTAAATCTCGTATTTCTGTTGCATGTGCTTTACCAGCTGCTATGTCTTCAATAGAGGGTACTGATAGCACCTCTAT
>Ga0138401_1038142_pt1 | contig 16651 bp, 16 predicted proteins | sample KNI3SL6_AmetaT_FD_101528 | JGI IMG/M metagenome (GOLD analysis project Ga0138401, IMG submission 101528) | Marine microbial communities from Southern Atlantic Ocean transect - KN I3 S16 L6_A metaT (Metagenome Metatranscriptome) (version 2)... | ecosystem: Environmental > Aquatic > Marine >... | reverse complement strand
AAATAGACGTTTAATCATTTTGCTTATATTCCAGTAATATTTCATTCACTGTTGCAATTACTCTATCAACTTCAGCATCAGTCATTTTTGGATAATTAGGCAAACTAACAATACGCTCAAAAGAATAAGTTGATTTAGGGAAATCCTCCGCTTTAAGGTGATATTCCTGCTGCCAATAAGGATGAAAATGTAATGGGATATAATGAACAGATGTACCAATTCCTTTTTCTGCCATTATTTCAATAAATCGATCACGGCCAATGCTTAGCTCCTCTAACTTCAATTGGATCACATAAAGATGCCATGAATGCACGTCATCACTATTTACAACCAATGGTGTAATCAAAGGCAGTTCAGCAAATGCAGCTGTGTATTTCTCAGCAATCAATTGACGACGTTGCTGAAAAAACCACGCTTTCTTTAATTGATGAATCCCCATAGCTGCAGCAATATCAGTCATATTATATTTAAAGCCAGGTGCAACGACTTCATAGTGCCAAGATGGTTTGGTAGAAGTAAATCGATCAAACACATCTTTACTAATTCCATGTAAACGCATGCAACTGATACGTTTAGCGTACTCATCACTTGCTGTAACTACCATACCACCTTCACCTGTTGTCATGGTTTTATTTGCATAGAAACTATAAACAGTTATATCACCAATTGTTCCGATAGTTTGACCATTGTGAGTCGATGGTACCGCATGAGCAGCGTCTTCTAATATTTTCACATCATACTGTTTTGCTAATTCAATAATACGAGTCATGTTAGCGGCTTGCCCTGCATAGTGAACGGGCATAATAACTTTAACTTCAGGGTGAGCGATCAAAGCTGTTTCAATCGCATCACAATCGATATTAAAGCTATTACCTTCAATATCAACGAATACAGGATCTGCACCTAAGTAACGAATCACTTCAGCTGTTGCAGTAAACGTATGCACAGTTGTAATAACCTTGTCGCCTTTACCTACACCAAGTGCTTCTAAACCAAGATGTAAGCCAGCAGTTGCAGAATTAACAGCAAGCGCATGTTTAGCACCAACGAATTCAGCAAAATCAGCTTCAAAGCGTTTTGTTTTTGGACCAGTAGTTAGCCAACCAGAACGAATAGTATCTGCAACTTCAGCGATTTCGTCTTCGCCCGTTAGAGGTAGTGCGAATGGAATGAATGACATTTATTTCTCTTTAAAATATATAAAAACTAGCTTTTAAGACGCTTGAAAACGCCATTAAATGCATAATAGCAATAATTAATTAATCTTTCTATTAATGGCACGTTTGTAATAGATAAATATAACTTAAGTGTGCGCCATGCGATCACAATTTTATTGCCACTTATTTGACCTTTTCTCACCCTATATAGAACTAAGTCTTCATTTAAACCATGCGCTTCATGACCAGCACTTAACAACGTTAGCCATAAGTGAGTATCTTGTCTTGTCCGCATAGTATGAAGCTTAAAGTCACCAACAATATCTTTATTAATAAGTGATGTAGACATACCAATTTCAGTGTTACGCATATATGATCGTAAATTAACTCGATTGCTAACATCCACCCGGCCAGGCATGTCTTTACCACTCTCATTAATAAAAGCATAACTCGTGTGCACAATTGCACTATTATTGATTCTCATAAGTGCAACCTGCTTAGCTAACTTTTCAGGCTTCCATAGGTCATCAGCGTCTAAAAAAGCAATTAAATTTCCAGAGGCTATATCAAGCCCTAAATTTCTAGCAATGCCTGCTCCGCCATTTTCAGTAGCTCTTATTATTTTAATTCTATGATCTGATGAATATTTTTCTTTAATTAAATTTACCGTATTATCACTTGAGCAATCATCTACTAAAATATACTCCCAATCAATATATGTTTGATTCAGTACTGAATCAATAGTCTCACTAATAAATAGTTCTGCATTATATAAGGGCGTAATAATTGAAACCAAGTACATTAATATAACCAACCTTTTTAATAATTAGTAATGAACATAAAGCTTATATTTATTTACTTTAAGTTCTTCGCAAACAAAGAAAAAACAAAAAAAGTTAAACACCATTAATTCAACATACACCATTAGATTAGCAGACGATATTAAAAACAAAGATACAAGGTAGCAACATAAATTCACTCTATCTTTTCGGCTTACTTCAAGTTTAACAGCATAATAAAAGATACTAAACCAAGACAATACAAACAAACCTCCTGCAACAAACCCACCTTCAAATAATATTTCAATGAAAGAGTTGTGGGTACTTTCATATCCTCGCCCACCTACATTACCTAAAAATAATCTTGCTTGCCCTAAGCCATAACCGGATATAGGAGATTCGACAATAAGATTTATAGCATAGTTAAACAATTCATATCGACCACTGCCTGTACTTATCCTATCAATTCTACTATCAACTATAAATGCGAAATTTTCATAAGACAAATATAAAATAAATATTAAAAACAAAAAGAAGAATATAACTAAGGATAACTGTAATAACACCCGCATGCTCTGAGTGAATAAAATAAAAACCGATGCTAATATAAATATGATATAACCTGTAATTGAAAATGTTAATGCCAGCACGATTAAAATAAGTAAATAATAAATATTACAAGCCTTCACCTTCAAAATAAAAGGTATATAAAACATAGGTATCAATAATAAAACCAAATTATTAGGACTATCAGAAAACCCTCTCATCCTAGGAAGTACACCTTCGACATATAGTCCATAGAGACCGCGATGAGCATCATCAGTTAAGTATCCGGATCCGGTCTTAAATAAATAAAAGCCGATTAAGTAATACATCAAAGACATGATTAAATAAAAATATGATAATTTATAAATTATTTGTGATATTTCTTTTTTTTCTGAATTATCGTAAAAAACTTTAAGTAACAAATAACTCACACAAAGTAATACAACGCCTAAAGCTCTAACAAACGCAATCGATAAATCTTCAGCCCAAAAAGAACTTACAACAATAAATAAAAAGAATGCACTAACAATGTATAAATAAGATGGAAATGAAAGTGATATTCTTGGAACGAAAACAAAAATAGCTAAAAATGAAATAACAGTAATTAGAACCCAAGGTTTAACTAAAGTTCCAAATTCAAACAGAGTAAATTGCTGAAAGAAAAAAGCGCAAAATAATAAAAGAAATATAAATCGATTTGAAATAATCATTAGTGAAAACGTCCCTCTCCCTTTAATCGATAAAAATGCTCTGAATCCCTTTTAGAGAAAACCCTTGCTGGATTACCTCCAGCTATACTTAAAGGTGGTATATCAGAAACAATTACAGCCCCGGCTTGGATAATTGCGCCTTCGCCTATTGTACAACTTGCTAAGATCATGACATCCATACCAAACCAAACATTATCGCCAATTACGATATTCTTGTAACGATAGGTAGCATCATAAGGAAGTGTCTCACCTTGATAGTTATGAACCTGCGTAATAACTTTACAACCAGCCCCACTATGAAAATTATCTCCAATCCTAACAGCCCCATTACCATAAATCCGAAAACCGTTAAAACTTGTATTCTTACCTAATTCTGTATTTCTGGTAAAAAGAGAAAAACCATATACATTGGGCCTCGATTTATATTTAGGAGATTTTATAAGAGATAATAGTGTCCATAAAATTTTGCGTACATATCTAAACATTTTTTAACCCCAAATAGCCAACTCGTAAAGTAATTATAAAATATACAAACCAAGTTATAATAAAAGAAAAAATAACCCCATCAATACCATACAAAAAACACAGAGTAATACTAGACAATAAACCAAGCACACCAACCAGAACTGAAATCCAAAACATCGCATTGGAACGCCGTAAATAAAAAACGACTTGCGAAGCATAAAAATATAAACTCTGAAAAAACACTCCAACTAATAGATATTGAGCATAAGGTACTGAGCCTATGTAGTCATCAGTAAAAAAAAACGTAACTAAAAAGCTTAAAGAGAAATAAAATATTATAGCTATTGGAAAAATAACTAACACATAACCTATAAAGTACTTATAAGCAGTGTTGACTTTATTATCCGATTTGTCTAGTGCAGCGAAAAGTTCGGGGGAAAAGCTTTGGCTTATTTTAGAAAAGGCAAGAGACAAAGCAGAAACTAGTGTGGCAGCTAAAGCATAAATCGCAAAATCCTCACTATCTAACGCCCCTTTTAAAACAACACGGTCCGATATTGTAATCAAGGACGCCATTAAAGAATGGATCCCTGAATAAAGCCCAAATTGATATAACTCGCTTTTTAATGGCGTACTGATAGGCGAAATTTTCAATGGGAATTGCCTATCTTTCCATAATAACAATAACAAAAAGGCTAACATGACGATGCCCATAATTAACAGTACTTGTAAACCTGTTAATTTAATGTAGAGCATAATAAAAATAGGGGACAAAAATACTAAGGAATAAGTAGCTAAGTTTGTTACAATAAAACTGTATAGTTTTTGATTAACTCTACAATAATGCAAGTAAAATAAATACAAAGACCTAGCAATCACAAAAATAGGGATAGAAAGTATATATAAACTATTTTCGCTATAAAAAACTAAGCTAGCTGTAAAAAATAACATCACAAAAAAGATAAATAAGTTATTACTTAATAAAAAAGAAATCACTTCGCTTGCTTTCTTTTTATCTTGACTGTAATACGTCGTATAACTAGAAGGAGCTCCCAATAGACAAATTGAACTTAGCACTGTAATTACAGCATACCAAAACGCATACTCTGCATACTCTTCAACGCTCAATAAACGAGTGATGAATGGTAAGCATAAAAAAGGAATTAACGCAGATATTATTGAAACACCACTATACGATAATACTCTTTTAATCATAACCTTTCTCTATCTGATTCAACATGGCAATACTTAGAAATCAAGTTGTATGCCTCATCAATATTATTCTGCGAGTGCTTAAATTTATCTGTATACAAACTTATTACATTCACACTCGGCAGCAATATTTTAGCAGAAACAAGCGCCGCACTATAAAGACCAATAATTTCTTTCGGCGTTTCAGTCATCTTAATTAATTCTATCTCTGATGGGTAATCCCAACGAATTACTTTCAAACCTAGAGCCTTATAAATATTCAAATTATTAATATCTTCAGCCCTATGTGCGACGTAGACTAAATGTTTATTTTTTTCTATTATTTTTTTCAATATATTACAGTAGTCATCTATATCCAGTAACCCAGATTCAACATATTTAGCACCAAAAAATATTGTATAATTTGATTGAATATTATTGAATTCAGTTAAACTGTTCAAAAAATTAAATTCGTGTTTTACTATTTTTTGATAATCACGAGGCTTTAAATTTAAGCATGTAAATAACTCATTACCACCGCCATCTTTCATATATATCAGCGATGCGATCCCGTCATCCAAAAATACTAATTTTAAGCGAAAAAAGGTTAGAATTTTAATAAATTTACTTTTATGGCAACCAATGAACATCTTTTGCTTTGATAAGATATAAATAGGCACTACTTTGATAAGGAAATCCATAATCCCATTAATAAAAACACAATTAAAACTCAATTTTTTTTGGTAAAAAAGTAATGTGTTTTTTATTTGAGTATCATTAGTTATGCTGCCATTTAAGCGAACAAATACTTTTGGTGAAGGGTCTCGTTCAAAAGAAACAGCTTCCATTGCAGAGACAATCTGACCTGGTGATTCAACATAATAATACATAGTTATTTTGTATATCCGGCCATTCTTTCATATGTATAAAATAGCTGTCGTTGTTCCTCTAATGAACAAAGATTTTCATCATTTTTAGATAAAAAAGCGTCTAGTTGTCGATATAAACCAGGTTTAAAATCTTGATCCAAAGAATTGTCAACTGCAACATCCACGCAAGGGATTGTTCCACGCTTTTGCACTTGAAGAACTTCCATCGGACGGAGTACATAACGATTTTCTTTAGTTAAAACTTCAACAGACCAACGACCCGCTGACTCCCAATTTGAGGCATAATTGAACAGAGCACCAGACTCACTAATCCCTGCTCCAGAAAACACTGAACCCGCAGTATGCCATTTCAATTCACCCTGAACAAAACTAGCAAGGCTTTTTGGCTTACCGCCTAAATAAAAAGCTAAATCTGCCACATGCGTAGAGTTGGCTAGAAACCATTTATTTAAAACTTTTTCAGGCAGATCAATCTTTTCAATAATATGAGCCCACTCAGTTAATTCAAAGTTGAATGATGTAACACCACCTTCTGCAGCTATTTTAGCTCTTGCTGCTATTACTGAAGAGAAAAACCGTCTGTTGTAAGCAATGTAAACATTACAAGAATTATCTAAACTACATTGATATAACGTGTCTATTTCAGATTGAGCAATTCCTCCTGGTTTTTCAACCAAGATATTCTTCACTCCAGACTCTATAAGAGCCAATGTTGTCTCATATAATTGAGCAACACCAACACTAACAATAGCGGCTTCGGGTAATTCAGGCTCCGACTTTATAAACTGTTCAAGTCCACCTTGAATAACTTCTTTTCCTGTCTGCTTAGTGAAATTTTCAGCAGAGTTTTGCCCTCTACCAATAACTACATAATCATGTTTTTGAGCGTCTAATACTTTAGCATAGTCGACAGACATAGGGCCGGAGCCAATTAACCAAATCATTATTTATCCTTAATTAGGTGATAGGACAAGAATCCAAATCTTTCTTGAGAACTGCTGACATATGAGTTAACAGCGAGGTAATAAAAGGAATATGCAGCTCACACGATTGAGTTAATGGTGTTAGTCCACAACCATTTGATTCAAGCAGTTCATCAACAATACCACCTGTCAATTGACTCTGAAACAATGGGGTATGTATGTGTTGTATTTCAGTTTCAGCGATACTTTGAATCCAAGTGCCTGCAGCTTCATCAACGACATATTTAGTCTTTTCATTCTCAAGTGAAACAATACACTCAGGTATTTGATTACTTCCACTTTCAACCGTCAATGAATGCTTCCCAGCAGTAAAACTTAGTCTGCCTGTTATTTCATAAAATCCCGCTCGCTTGCTTTCAAAAAGCAGAGGATCTAGTTTTGATTCCATCATCTCTAGTGACGAATCGCCCACTAAAAAGGCAAATATATCCAAGAAATGTACACTGTTACATGCCATCCCCCACGAGTTACCTTTAACAGTCATTTTAATTGGCTGAGATCTGTCTAGCAACGCCTGTAATGACATATAAGTAGGATACACACGACGTGGGCAGTTAACCCAACCGGTAGTAACAGAATCATTTAGCAGTCGAGGTATCTCGGTAAAATCCGTCAATTTCTGAAATAAAACTTTTTCAAAAATAATGTGTTTTACCTTATTTAGCGTTAATAACTCTTTTGTAACAATCGCACGAACATTAGCAGAGGTTGCTATGATACAGATATCAATAGATTCATCTTTAGGCATATTAGTTCTATAGGTAACTATTGATTTAATATTGCCTAACTCAACTTGACCTGCCCGCTCTTCTGCGACATTAAGCGATATTTGCGATGGGTCAACTACAGTAATTTGTAACTCACTTTTGCTTAAAAGTGCGCCTTGCAAGTGTCTACTTCCTAACTGGCCAGCACCAACAATTAAAATATTATGCATTTTTTTCCTTATACTTCAAAATTGTTTCAGCGAACAAAAAATCTAATTCATGATCAATATCTACGGAGCTTTCACTATCCATTGTATAAGCATAAATATTTGATGATAAAAACAGTGTATTTTCTTCATAAAATCTACTTACGCGAGTTAAGTAAATGGCTCCATTTAATCGATAAAAAGATGGGAGGTCTTGGCTTCTTGTATTTTTAATCTCATCTTTTATAAACTGCCCCATAGACAAATCATCAGGTAATGTATTCGTCCACAGTGGTGAATGCTCACACTCACAAATAGAAACAATAGCATCAGCCTGTTTAGAGCATAATAAATTTATTGCTTCTATATTATGCTTAGAATTACGGATAGGTGACGTTGGCTGAAGAAGTAGAACAAAATCAAATGTTTCACCTTTTTCTTTATAATAATCCAACGTATGCTTAATAACATCGGAACTTGAACTTACATCCGTAGCTAAGTTATCAGGTCGAATAAATGGAACCTCTGCACCAACTTTTAATGCTATATCAGCAATTTCTTGACTGTCAGTACTAACCATAACTTTGCAGATTTCGTTAATACCTAAAGCAGACTCAATAGTCCACTGAATTAAAGGTTTACCATTTAAAACCTTAATGTTTTTTCTAGGAAGTCTTTTACTGCCACCGCGAGCGGGTATTATCGCTAATATTTTCATGACTACAAACCCAACGTTAGAATATCAATCTGAGCTCTTTTAAAATCATCCATTCTTCCAATATCTAGCCAATATTCATGGAATGGATAAACATGAGCTTCGTGATCAATCAACGACTCAAATAAGGTTGGCATATCGAGATATTCATTATGATTTACGTTATTAATAATATCTTTGTTTATAACATAGATCCCAGCATTCACTCGATATCTATATGTCGGTTTTTCGACTAAGCCTATTATTTTATAACCTTCTGATTCAACAACGCCAAATGGAACCTGATATTCAAACTCTCTAACGCACATCGTCGCTCTTGACTCTTGGGCATTGTGAAAAGCGAGAAGTGCTTCAAAGTCAATTTTTGTTAAAACATCCCCATTCATGACTATAACCGGTAACTCAGGCAGGTCATCAGGTAAAAGGCCTAAAGCCCCCCCGGTACCAAGAGGTGTATTTTCATGAATATATGTTATCTCAACGCCCCATTTACGGCCATCACCAAAAGCGGCGTGGATCATTTCTGGTAAATAATGGGTCGAAATATAAAATTGAGTAAAACCTGCTCGAATAAATTGGAGGATTACAGTTTCCAAAATAGGACGTGAACCTATTTTTAATAATGGCTTTGGACACGAATCAGTTAATGGTTTTAGGCGTGAGCCAAACCCTCCAGCCATTAAGAATACAGGATTACGATATTGTGGTTTCTGTAATAAACCATGCAATGTTTCTAAACCAACAACTAATCTATTATTTAGAATTGGAATTGCATCTAATTGCTTACTTTCCATCAAGTTAAGCAAAAAAATTCGAGTTGAGCTAACATCTGCGGTAGTAGGCTTTAGATGCATAATTTCAGAAATTGGCGTCTCTAGAGATATGTTATTTAATAGCGCTCTTCGTACATCGCCATCACTTACGGTTCCTAATAAATGTTTATTTTCATCTACAACGATCGCTAATTTTAAAGCTTCTTTATTAATAACCCCTAAAACAAAATTGATGCTGTTTTGTGGTGAAACCAAAATGTTTTTCCAATTATGACTCATAGCACTTAAAACCTTGATGATTTTCTATTTATTAGGTAGCTAACCTAACACCTTAATAACGTTTTATTATTTTAATCCCAGAATATATTTATATTCTTTATCTTCTAATTGCTGGAAACTTATAAAGTAAACCTCAGCGATCCAACCAGAACCTAGATTCTCACAATAAGCGTGACAAAGTAGCCATCAGTTCCATGAATCGTGGCGCCACTGCTTCTTCATAATGAAGCGGTATATAGTATGCATACTTACACGTTTTTTAAAGCCTTCAAGCTTCATTCGCCCAGCGATTTGTTCAGGGCTGAAATCGATGGTAAGTAACGAGTCTATCTTATCAATAAGCTCTGGATTCACTTTTCAATATTTAGCTGCTCCCATTCGATTTTTTAATGCAAGTTCGTGTTGATTATTCTGAGAATCTAGGGAATCACTTAATACGCCACGAGCATTTTAAGTTGTTTTAGTAGCAGTGTCGAATTAAATTTCAACATGATCTGCCATTTAATTCTCTATATATAATAAATAATAATGATCAAGTTATTTTTTATGGTTTTCTTCACTTAAAATATATTGACAGATGTCCTTCATATCATTTTTATCATATCTGCTATCTAATGGTATCGATAAAATAGAATGACTTAATTGATTGCTCCCCCCAGTCACCGCGGGCCAACGCACAGCTAAAGAGATATTATACCCCATCAGATTTCGCCTTACAGCATCACGATTAGGTAATAAAATCGGCGCAAAAGAATAACAGTCACTTTTAATAGGTACTGTATATTCACCTAACAGTTCACAGACAACGGCATAATCTTTACAACGCAGCGCTCGCTCATCATCTAAATGTTTATAAAATCAATCGACTCTAAAACACTTCTTGAACTCGGCGAAAATATGCCTTTGTGTTCATCTAAACAAGACTCGCCTTGATTAAATAAACTTAAATATACTTGTTCTTCGCCTTTTTTCGTATTCAAATAATCATATTTATATTGCTTAGCTTGATACTTAAGCGTGGCAAACTCAATCAATGGTTTGACATCAAGAGGCTTTAATCGATGATTACTGTACAGCATACTAAAATCTGCCACTGCTTAATGTCGCAACGGCACACTCAAATGAAGCTGTCGTCGCGCCAAAGTATTTAATTAAATACAGCGCATCATAGTCATTCAAATTATCCGGTAATTGATAACTTAATTGACTATCGACAACGTAAAAATCAACATCAATATGATATTCAGCCAGCACGTCTAAAATAACTTCACACAAAAAGTCAGGCAGTAATAAACGCTTAGATTCAAGTTGCGCAGATTCAATGAGCCAACGTAGTGATGATAGTCCTGAATTCGTTAGCTCACGAAAATAACTTAACTGTGCAAGTTCTTGCTCACCCCGACATGGCGCATGTTAAAAACTCACATCATAAAAAGATTTTGTCGCCAGCTGCTTAAGATCAACCGTCTGTAGTACTTTAACCACTTGCTCTGAACTTTCGCCCTGTCCATAAGGGTTCACAACCTGTGCTAGCGCCTCTTGGTATTCAGGGAGATAGATGGTTTTTAGCGCTTGTTTTATTTGCACTGCATCGCAAGTTACATCAATAACACTTGAGGCTCTGATGCGGCCTTTTTGACGGTCACCCATATTAATACTGGCCACTTTAAATGTTGGCGCTTCGACAATACCACTCGATGAATTACCGACAACAGCATCAATATAATGCAGTGCCGATAAATAGCGACGTTGGCCAAGCGAAGTAAAGGCAATGGCTTTATCGCCATGTCCAGCGACATAGGTATCAATCAATGCATTAATCGCACGGCCACCGACATCAGCATTGGCTTTAGTGAAAATCAACAGCGTATCTTCTAATACATCAAGTGAAGCGACTAATAGATTAAAATCAGCAACCGAGGTTGCACTATCTTCCGTTGTTTCTGGATGATACGTGATTAAGATATTTTTACGTTTCAGCTTACAATCAATCGACGTTTCAAATTCACTCTGAGTAAAAAACTGCATACGTTTAAAGTGGTCTAAACCCACTTCACCGACGTTAAAAACGCTTGCAGGTTGCTCACCCATTTGGATAACGCGCTGTGCGTATTCTTCAATCGCGGTGAAGTGTAATTGTGATAACTTAGTCACCGCATGACGAATGACATCATCAATGGCGCCTTCGGTGATCTCGCCACCATTTAAGTGTGCTACCGGAATGCGGGCAATATTAGCCGCCGATACGATGGGGATCAATTCATAGCGGTCACCCAATACTAAGACAATATCAGGGGATAGCTCATCAAATGCTTCTGCAAAACTGATCAGGGCTAAGCCCATGCTTTTACTCACCCCTACCGGGCTATCTGAAGAAAGTAAAATTTCTATTTTTTTGGTAATGGTCATCTCATCGGCAATAATTTGCTCAACGGTATAACCAAACTCTGGCGCTAGATGAGTCCCTGTTACAATAAGTTGTAATTCAAGATCCACTGCATCATTAATATCATCAAGCAAACATTTTAATGCACCATACTCAGCACGCGTTGCGGTCACCACACAAATTTTACGCATATTAGATTAGCTCCCCAGCACGGTAATCTTGTTTGGCAGCGGTACCAACAATCTCATCCCAACGCGTCGGCGAAATACCAGAACCAGGGCGTTTTATCTCAAGCATCTCTGCAGTGAGTATTTCTCCCGCATGAATGTCACAACCCGCAATCAAACTTTTTCGTACTATCACTCGATTTTTAACTTCAGTTTCTGTCGGTACTTTCCAACCATTACCTAACGCAAGATCTATATTACGAATGGCTTTAACCATAGCAATCAATTCATTTGGATCTAAACTGGCTTTATGATCGGGACCTAACATTGTTTTATCTAAAGTGAAATGTTTTTCAACGACACTTGCGCCTAAGGCAACTGAGGCAACAGGGACTTCAATACCTAGCGTATGATCAGAGTAACCAACAGCCACACCAGGAAACGCATTTTTAATGGTTTGCATCGCCAGTAAATTAACGTCTTCTGGCGCAGTCGGGTAATCGGTTGTTGCATGTAGCACGGTAATATTTGCGAGCGTTAATCCAGCGTCCGTCAACACAGATAATGCATGCTCAACCTCGGCAAGGTATGCCATACCCGTCGAAATAATCACCGGTTTACCAAGTTTCGCAACATGACGTAAAAAAGGTGTATTGGTTAATTCACCAGAACCAATTTTAAAGATATCTTGTAACGAATCTAAAAATGTTGCGCTTTGCTCTTCATCTGGCGTTGACATAAACAGGATATTTAACGAGTCGCAATAGGCTTTTAGTTCAGAGAAATCGTCATAACTTAATTCAAGACGTTTCAGCATTTGAAATTGCGATTCTTCAACTTGGGTATTTTCTTTTTGATACTCGGCCATTTCTGCATCTTCAGTAACAAGTAACTCCGTCTTCCAAGTTTGAAATTTGACCGCATCGACACCTGCCGTTACTGCTACATCAATCAATTGCTTTGCCAAGGCAAAATCGCCATTATGATTAACGCCTGCTTCAGCAATAATAAATGTTTTATTTCTCATGTTTAAACCTCTTGAATAACACCTTATGTGTATCATTCTTTATAACTAAATTTAGTGACCATTAAATATTGTTTCGCATTCAACGCTCAATGATTACGCGCGATATAACTGGAACATTTTCCGAGGGGCATCTATATTTTTTGATGACCATAATAGGTTTAACTCAGCACGCTTTTCGGGCATAAAGTCCAGCCCGGCAATATAAAATGGTTTAATGTGATCAGAAAACTTAGTCTTAAATTTAAATAGACTATCATCGCTCGCAGACGTTCGCCCTCCGCCTAACATCATCCATTTACAGCCATTTTGTTGCGCACGTTCAAAAGCAAAATCTAATAATGCATAATTACCATTTTCACGTAATAATTCACTGTTATTAGCGGACAAATGGTAATGTGCAAGTTCACCGGTTTGCATAAAAAAGCCCATAGACACATGTTCATCGGCTAATTTCACCGCTAACAGCTCTACACCTGGAATTGCCGATAATTGATTAAAATAATCCTGATCAAAATAATAAAAGTCCGCGGCTTGGTTTTTATCCATGGTTTGTTGATACAGACTTAAAAAATCATCCAGCGCATCATCAGTCTGATGACGTTCCAACACTTTTTGGGTTTTACGAATAATATTACGCGTCGTCTTTGAATATTTACTCCAACGCTCAGGCTGTGCCAACGTTAAATCAACGATCACTACCTGACGCTCTTGGCAGAAAAAATCAAAACAATCCTCATGCTGCGTTAATGGGTTAAACGGGTGAAAGCGAATAAATTCACATACAATACGTTGGTTAACACATTCCGCTTTATATGCCGAAAACGCGGCTGTCAGAAATTCACTGTCATAGCAGTTGGTCAACGGTCCGCCATAACCATAGGGCGTTTCTAAATCGTATAGCGCCTCTTCAACAGCAATACCAGCAACCTGGGTTATCTTGCGTTTAATCGATCTAAAGATAATTTTATGCTCAGCTTGCTGGAACACAAAATTAAACAATTCACCATCATCGCTTTCATATAATGCCGCATAGGCATCTTGATAATAAATATCATCTGCCAAATTAATCGCATGTTCAGTCATGTTATTTTCCAACCGGGCTACTTGGTAAATTAATCAGGTGTGCTTCGACCCATTCAGATACGCTCAAATCACCACGTAAAGCATTTTTAAACATAGGTAGGCGGTGCATCAGTTGCCAAATAGGTCTGGTCATGACACCACTTGCGTTGGTTTTTTCTAGCATTAAATTACGGCTAGCAACGTCCGAGCAAATAATAGCATTTAACCAATAATTTGATTTCGCGTATTCAGGCTCTAGCACAAACTGAAAATCACTGTCAGCAAAGAATTCCGCATAACGCGCCGCTAACGCACGTTTTTGTTCTAGAAACGTCGGTAATACTTCCATCTGCGCGCAACCCAATGCCGCATTCAGATTAGGCATACGATAATTAAATCCAGCCTCGTCATGATAAAACTCATAAGGGTGTGGTACTTTCGCTGTTGTCGTTACATGCTTGGTATGTAAACCAACATCAGGATCACGACATAACACCATGCCGCCACCACCGGTAGTAATCACTTTATTACCGTTAAAACTAATTGCCGCAAACTCGCCTAAGCTACCCGTATGCTTACCTTTGTAAAATGAACCTAGACTTTCAGCCGCATCTTCGACTAAGACCAAATTCCAACGTAAACATTCGGCTATAAGTTCATCCATTTCGACAGGATGACCAAACGTATGCATCGGAATAACGGCTTTAATACGTTGACCGGTGATCTTGTGTATACATTCACCTTGAGCATTCAACTTAGCAAACTGTTGTAAATAATTCGCCATCGCTTGTGGGCATAAACCCAAACTAACTTTTGACACATCCACAAAAATAGGCTGTGCGCCCATATGGAATAGCGCATTGCACGTAGCGACAAAAGTAAGTGCTTGGGTGATCACCAGATCGCCAGCTTGTACACCAGCCATATACAAGGCCGTATGCAAAGCAGCAGTGCCATTAACAGTTGCGACCGCTTTACCTGCCCCAGTATAACGTTCAATATGTGCTTCAAAGTCATTCACATACTGACCAACGCTCGATACAAATGTACTGTCGAGTGTCTGGTTTACATACGCTTTTTCATTGCCGTTAAATGTCGGTACATGTAACGGAATAAAGTCATCGGTGGCATACGTATCACGGACAAACTTAATTAGTTTATTATGCATTGCTGCTATCCTACATTTTACTGTCTAAGTATTTACCGGTTTCTTTGTGGCCAAAATCAGGGATCATGGTAAAGAATAACTCGACGATTTGTTCTTTAGTCCAAGCACAATCGGTTTTCATATCAGCAATCGACTGTTCAAATAATGTCACTAGCTCAGCATCAAATAGAGCTTCATTTTTAATGACACCCAGATTATTAAAACGTTGCATGTCTAAGGTTTCATTATCGGTGAAAAACTCTTCAAAGTCTTTTTCACCCGTGGTGTCGCTGTCCGTAAACAAACATGGCCATTTACCTTGCTCTGGCAAGGTATCCACCAATGTCCGCGCTTCATCTTCGTCTTTACATAAATGCGGTTCATAACCTAGTTGTTTTAGATATTTAATCGCAATATCGGCAAACGAGATCAAGTGCAATGACTCACTCAATTTAGGGAAAAAGATATCGCGGTTTTCACCAAAAACACAAGACATCAAACACAACTCACCCGATTCTTTTGGCGTGACAAAATAACGTTTAATATCTTGTGGTGCCACGATAGGCTGACGTTTTTGAATGCGCTGATTAAATCCGTGCAATAGCGAACCATCAGAAAAGGCAACATTGGCAAAACGCGCAGTTGAGATCGCGATATCCGCACTACGACGCATCAGGAACATTTCCATAATACGTTTCGACGCACCCATCATATTTACCGGATTAGCGGCTTTATCAGTCGACACACAGAAATACTTTTTCGCGCCTGCAGCAGCGGCTTGTTGCATGGTTTTTTCAGTATTAAAGACGTTCACGTCGATCATACGCATCAAGGTATATGGGTCTTTTTCACTGCGCACGTGCTTCAATGCTGATAAGTTTAAGACGTAATCATATTGACCATCGGCTTTAATAAACGCATCGTATTCTAATGAGCCGATATCTAATGCAAATGTTTGGAAATCACCGTCAATATAACCAAACGAGCTGCGAATATCGCGAACCAGTTCAACCATGTTGTTTTCACTGATATCGACAACATGCAACTTCTTCGGCTGACGCTTAAAGATCTCTTTTGTTACCGCTTGGCCAATTGAGCCTGCGCCACCTAAAACTAAAAAGCTAGACTGAGATATAATATGCTTTAATTCTTCCTTCTTATTATTGATATCAGCTGTGAATAATTCTTTATTACGACCAATTAAAGATAAAATATCACTCATTATTGTCTGTACCTAATTCCAATTAATTATTTCTAATAAGACATCTCGGTTCTAAATATTTACCTGAGACACACTTTACGATTCTGAAAGTTATTATTGTTAATCTTGCTATTCCGCACTTCAACTTTAAGCGCCTGATTTAAATTATTTCACAACAAAAATAGCATTAAAAAACTGTTAAATAAAATTTTTATAACTTGGTGCAAAAAGTAAGATTAATACTAGATTATATCCACTTT
>Ga0138401_1001946_pt1 | contig 20120 bp, 18 predicted proteins | sample KNI3SL6_AmetaT_FD_101528 | JGI IMG/M metagenome (GOLD analysis project Ga0138401, IMG submission 101528) | Marine microbial communities from Southern Atlantic Ocean transect - KN I3 S16 L6_A metaT (Metagenome Metatranscriptome) (version 2)... | ecosystem: Environmental > Aquatic > Marine >... | reverse complement strand
GTGTAGCAATACCATCTCGATCAGCTAAATCCATCTCGATAAATTGAAATGTTGATAATACTTTAATTTCATCTAAACGTGCTAATTTCAAATTAACATCGTAATAAGCATTTAGACTATCGATACCGATAACTTGATGACCTAAAGCACACAAACGGGCAACGACTTGCGAACCAATAAAACCAGCAACGCCAGTGACTAAATATTTCATGAGAGTAGCCTTAAATGAGAACTTGTAGTAAGTATAAATTAGCAAAGCACCGGGGATATTCTTAGTACTTTACTTAAATATAAAGATAGGTAACTAGATATTGAGTCTATTAATCAGAACCAAATAGGTCGCGAGTATAGACTTTATCTTCAACTGACTTCAAAACGTCTTCCATACGATTAGATACAATAACGTCAGACATCTGTTTGAACTCTTCGAAGTCCGTTATTACACGAGAGTTAAAGAATGACTCTTCTTTTAACACTGGTTCATAAATAATAACTTCAATACCTTTCGCTTTAATACGCTTCATGATGCCTTGAATAGACGATGCTCGGAAGTTATCAGAGCCCGTTTTCATAATTAGACGGTAAATACCCACTACTTTTGGTTGTCTATTGATGATAGAGAATGCTATATGATCTTTACGGACTGTATTAGAGTCAACAATCGAAGTGATTAACGAGTTAGGTACATCTTCAAAGTTAGCACGTAATTGTTTAGTGTCTTTTGGCAGGCAATAACCACCATAACCAAATGAAGGGTTGTTATAATGATCACCAATTCGTGGGTCTAATCCAACACCTTCGATGATTTGACGAGCATCTAAACCATGCGTTTCAGCATACGTATCAAGTTCATTAAAATAAGAAACACGCATCGCAAGATAAGTATTAGAGAATAACTTAACCGCTTCCGCTTCTGTCGAATCAGTAAATAAGATGTCAATATTTTCTTTCAGCGCACCTTGTGCTAATAAACCAGCGAACACTTCAGCTCTTTCAGATTGTTCACCAACGATAATGCGAGACGGATGAAGGTTATCGTATAATGCCTTACCTTCACGTAAAAATTCAGGAGAGAAGATAATGTTACTACAACATAGTTTTTGCTTAATACGCTTGGTATAACCAACAGGCACTGTTGATTTAATAACCATAACAGCAGTTGGGTTGATATCCATAACATCTTTTATAACAGCTTCAACAGACGATGTATTAAAATAGTTATTAACACTGTCATAATCTGTCGGTGTTGCGATAACGACAAAGTCAGCACCTTTATAAGCTAAAGCTTTATCTAATGTAGCAATAAAATTTAGCTCTTTGTTTTGTAAAAAATCTTCAATTTCAGCATCTGCAATTGGTGAGATAGCTTTATTTAATTGATTTACTTTTTCTTCTATAATATCAACAGCAATTACTTCATTATGTTGTGCTAGAAGCATTGCATTTGATAGACCCACATAGCCAGTTCCAGCAATAGCAATTTTCATTTAAATTCTCATTAATTTTTAGATAAACATTCTTGGATAGCAGCAAGGTATTTGTTGATTACAATCTGCTCATCAAATTCATTTTCTATCTTTATACGGCTTTCCTCACCCATAGCTAAACGTTCTTGGTGAGTCATATTAATTATCAGTTCTAACTTTTCAATTAAGCTTTCTGAAGAACGAGGTTCACATAAGAAACCATTGATACCATCGCCAACAGTTTCACGACAACCTACATTATCTGTAGTCACTATAGGCTTCCCCATAGCTCCGGCTTCTAATAAGGACTTAGGTACACCTTCTCGATAATAAGAGGGTAATACCATGCAATCCACTTTTTCTATTTCAGCCTCTACATTATCAGAAGTACCAAGATAATTAACAATGCCTTCATCAACCCAAGATTTCATATCTTGCTTTGATACTGCAGACGGATTATTTACATCAAGAAAACCTAAAAGGCATAATTCAACATTGTGGCCGTATTTAGCTTTAAGAGATCTTGCTGCTTCGACATATTGACCAATGCCTTTGTCATATAACATACGAGCAATTAATAAAAAACGAACAGTTCCATCATCAGGAGCGGGAGATACAACAAAACGACTTAGATCGACGCCAGAACCTGGTAAGCGCTCAGTTTCAACAGTTGTTGTTATTTTTTTTTCTAAAAATAATTTTCTATCATCTTCATTTTGGAAAAATAGTCTAGATGCCTTTGGTTGACTTATCTTATATAGAAAACGAGCTATTTTAGACGTTGCACTTTCGTTAATAAATAGAATACCTAGACCTGCAATATTATTAATTGACTTAATGCCATTAAAACTTGCCGCAAGTGTACTGTAAATATTGTTTTTGGGTGTGAAATTCAATACCACATCGATACTGTATTTACGGTAAATAAGTTGAAAAATAAATAACGTTTTCAGGTCTCTAATTGGGTTAGTTCCACCTTGATCAATATCAATGTGGATAAATTGACAACCTAATTCTGATAATTTTTTTGAATATTCATCTTCAGGTGCAATAGCTATAGTTTTATAGCCCTGCTCGATTAATGAAATAATGGTGTTTTTTCTGAAGTTATATAAATACCAACTAGTATTTGCAGTTAAAACTATACTTCTCATAATACCGCTCTGTTTTAGGGTGATTGTTAATAACGGTCATCAATATTAGATAAACATCTATATTCTTCTACTATAAGAGAGGGATTTAACTTTTTAAAGAGTGACTCCGTAATTAATTTGTCTATAAAAGGTTTTTTATTAATGAAATAGTCAACAGAGGCTACCAAGGATCTAGAGTTACTAGAAAAAAGAATGCCTAAAGGAAACACCTCAAAATTTTTATTATTTGATTTTTCCTTCGGCATATACTGCGAAAAATTACTAATGATTTCTCTAGGCCCTGAAAAACAATCCGAATGAATAGGGTAGCAATTTAACGATAAAGCTTCTAATAATGCATTTGGAAATCCTTCCGAATTTGATGCCGATAAATAACAATGAGAGTTCAAATAAAATGGATACGGATTTTCAACCTCACCTAAAAAATCAACCCTATTTTCTATTTTAAGTCGCTTTGATAACTTTCTACAACAGGGTAACATTTCACCGACACCAAGAAATATAAAATGAATATTATTTGGTAATTTAGGTATCGATTCAATTATTAGCTTTTGGTTTTTCGAACAATGAAACCTTCCAACAACTAATAAATAAATCTTATCATTCGAAAATATATAATCTATTGGCTTCTTCGATTGGCTTAAAATCCAGTCTAAATCGATCGGATTATAAATAACTTTACCCTTAGAAAGTTTAAAACTGTCTTCGTACTCTACCTTCATAGACTGAGACTTATATGTATGGTAACTAGAGTACCTAAGCAACTTATTCATCAAGAATGAATGAATTAAGTAGTGCAACTTCTTACCCATAAATTTGGACTTAAATGAAACGCAATGAGTACACACCGTTTTATGTTTAGAGAAGAAAGATACAAATACGTTTATATAGTTAGACCAGAACAAGTGGCTATTAACGGTCTCTATTTTATTTTTTTTTATTATTTTATAAAGATTAATGCTAGCTAAGATTAAATCAAAAATTAAAAACCTCTTTTTAGGAATGAGAATATTTGGTTTATTTTCACCCACTTTATAAAAAGAATCACCCCATATTTGAATTAACTGGAAATTATCATTTTTAACAATACTTGAAACGACACGTTCGGCACCTCCCGATGTTAAACTATTAATCAGGATATATGACTTCTTTTTCATAGGTATTCCTATACATAAATATTCTTTATAAACATTTTGATATCTTTAAGATGATTAATCTTTTTAGCTGGAACTCCACCAACAACAATATTGGAAGGAATATTTTTATTTACTACAGAACCAGCACCAACATTATCACTAATATTTACATCTTCAATAATACTAACACTTAGACCTATATAAACATTGCTTCCAATAATTGCCAAAGTTTTTTTATAGACCCTATTGTAGTAAATTGACAATTATTACAATTATCACCTAAAATAGCACTTGAGTTAATGACAACATTTCCATGAGGAATGTATAAACCAATAACTACATTTTTACTAATCTGATTTCCTGTAGATATAGATAAATGACTTTTAAAAATGATGACAATAATGAGACAAAATAGTTATTTAAACGACTCAATCGTAGAAAGCTTGGAACCTAAAATATATTCAAACATAAAACCTCAATTCAAAAAGTATACTCTAGTTAATTCTATAAAAAATTAACTATCTACATTAAATGCTCAATTGCTAGTAAAATCACAGCAACCGCATGAAGAATATTACTATCACAGGCAGGGCTAAATAATGAAGGTCCGCTTAAATAAAGGGCTCATGATCCGCTAATAAAATGAAAATGATCAATCTAAATTCAATAATAAACCCAACTGAAATATCATTACTAAACATCCTATAAAGTCAGTCGTAGCAGGTTTCTCATAATTTCGCCCTGTGAGTAGCTCCAGCCCCTGGAAGATATGATGAGTCAGATCATACTCTTTTAACTTTTGTTAGACCGTCGAATGATTCATTTGCAAACGATACGAAATGAAAAACTGGGCATCATCGATGACAAATAAAATTTTACCTACCATTACTACGAATCTTTTTTAATATGATGTTCTTCATACCATGCTTGAAACATCAGTATGTTCCATAATACATAAGACCAATTTCTTGAACCACTTTGATGTTCAGACCAAAGTTTGCTTACCATTTCAGGGTAAAATAAACCTTGTTCTTTAATCTTATCCTCGTTCAATAAATCAGTAGCCCAATCTTTAAGGCCACCTCGTAACCATTTAGCTAATGGTATACCAAATCCCTTCTTGGGTCTTTCTATTAACTTTCTAGGAACATACTTAAACAATACTTGTTTTAAAGGCCACTTAGCTTGGCCATCAAAGTTCTTGATGCCCATAGGTAGTTTAGCTGCAAACTCAACTACAGAATGATCTAACAAAGGCACTCGAGTTTCTAGTGACACTCCCATTGCGGCTCTATCTACCTTACATAATATGTCATCGGGTAAGTAAGAGTGATGATCAATTAAAGTCATTCTTTCATTATTATTTAGTTTGATTGCCTGTACCCGCTCTTTTAAGTACTGCGGATCAGAGCCATTAATAACAATAGCTTCAGGGGTTCTTGAATGAGACATTAAGTAATTAACATAAAACCTATCGAAGCTATCTGAGGATAGCGCTTCTGCTCCTTTATGAACCTGATCACCGACATTGTTTCCAATAGGGAGTTTATCCCAGATCGAAGTGGGAATAGCCTTAATCGTAGATGCAATAGTGAGTCGAGCCCAACTCGGTATAAAGGAAACTTTATCCCACATATCCAGTGTTTTTTTGTAACGGGTATATCCTGAAAACAATTCATCACCTCCATCACCAGACAATGATACTGTTACGTGTTTTTTAGCCATTTGAGATACTAAAAATGTAGGTATTTGACTAGAGTCTGCAAACGGTTCTGAGTATAGAAGAGCTAGTTTAGGAATTACCGCGAGAGCATCTTCCTCCGTAGCATAAAACTCTGTGTGCTCTGTACCTAAATGCTCTGCGACTGCTTTGGCGTGCTCAGCTTCATTATAGCCCTCTTCATAAAAACCAATAGAGAAAGTTTTTACTGGTTTAGATGAGCGAGATTGCATTAATGCGACAATTGTGGACGAATCAATACCACCGGAGAGAAATGCTCCAAGTGGTACGTCTGCCATCATCTGCCTTTCAACTGCATCACCAAGCTTTAACTCAAGAGCATCAACTAACTCTTCAGCTGTACCTTCAAATGGACTATTTGAACCTTTTTGTATTACATCATTAACAGACCAATACGTAATTTTTTCAGGTATTTTAGAATGAGCACTGTAAACCAACATAGTGCCTGGCATCAACTTGGCTATATTTACATAAATAGAGTAAGGAGCAGGAATGTAGCTCTGTCGAACAAGTAAACTTAATGCTTCAGTATTTATTTCTGCAATAAAGTCAGGATGGAGCTTCAATGATGATAATTCAGAACCAAAGACTAAAGTTTCATTTTGCCAACCATAATATAATGGCTTTTCTCCTAGACGATCTCGAATAAGCATCAGTTTTTTTAATTTATGATCCCATAAAGCAATAGCAAACATGCCTATGGCTTTTTTTAAGGTTTCTTCAACACCCCACTTTTCAAATGCAAGTAGCAATGTTTCCGTATCAGAGTGACCACGCCACTCGACATTTTTTACTTCGTCCTTTAAAAGTTGACGTAACTCAAGATGATTATAAATCTCGCCATTAAAGGCGATAGTAAACCTGCCAGAGACAGAGCTCATAGGCTGATGCCCAGCAGGGGAAAGGTCTACAACAGCTAACCTCCGGTGTGAAAATGCAATACCATCATCGTTATTAAACCACTCTCCTGAGTCATCAGGTCCTCGATGAGAAATAACATCTCCCATCATTTTAAGTAATTCTGATGGTTCACTACTGAATCCACCGGGTTTGAAAAAACCTGAAAATCCGCACATTAATATTTATTCTCAATAATTTTGTTGTATAAAGTAGAGTGATTTAGCCATGCTTTATCAATGGAAAATATTCAACTACTCTTCTCTTGTCTTGTTTCATAAGCAATAACAAGCTGATCCTATAATTAAACTCGACAGAACAATCAACCGCTAATATTATGAAAATTTCACTTTAGTCTAACGTCACGAAGCCTTATATCACGCGAATGTTCATGATATTACCCTAGTAACAATGAGTATTCTTAGTGGGTAATCAGGAAAACATTGCACGAAATGATTAGCTTCGATAGGATTAAATTAATTTATTACCCTCTTGCACTTATAATGTTACTCCAGCAACCCCTTACGATATAAGGGTTCTTCATGATCCAGCCCTGGTTCTTAAACCATTGTATCAAAAAGGTATTCATGATACAGCCCTGCCCATCAAATGAATATTTTTAATCCGTAGTAGTTATAAAATTATGATATATGTCTTGATTTAGTCGACCCTGTTTTTATTAAAAATATACCAATTATAAAACCGAGGTAGTTAAAAGAAAATTGATACCCCCAGCCTTGTAAGAACAATAAGAACAACAAATATATGACAAACAATTTCACTTCATACTTATTAAAAAAGAACCTTATTACCAATGTAGTAATTAGAAAAATAAATATATTACTAATGAAAAAAACAGCTGACATTTCAAATGGTAATGCAAAGAAACCACTTGAGACAGTGAAGGATGATTTTCTGTCAATATACCAGTCAGCTAAATGTGAAGGGAGAATTGAGCCTAAAGATATGCATTCATCAACCAAACCGGTTCGAAATATAATTTTATAAAATAGATTTTCTTGATATGGGTAGCAGATATTTTCTGTATTAAATAATGTATTAATGCCAATATAATGAGAATAAAAGTCAAACCTAACCAAAATTTTGACTAATAACTGGTTGAATAATTGAAAGTAAAATTCAAACCCTGTGACATCTTGAAGATTATACAGCTCAACTAAGCCAGTCCCCCCACGAAAAAATTCCCTAACAAAAAGTAAAATTGCAAGAGTCGGCAAAAGACATAAAACTAACAGTAAAACTTTTTTCATTTCGATTTTAACGTTATTTCGTATTACATATATTAATACCAGCATAATTACAAAACTAGCCCAGCCTCTAAATACATTTGAGATAGAATATAAGAGACCAGCAATAAATAGTCTTTTTGAATTTTTCTCTATTAATGCATAGGCAAAATACAGACCATCTATAGAGATTAGATAAAAAAGTATTTGCCATGAACCTGCACTATTTTCAGTAGACGCCGCAACACCAACACCATAAAAAAATGAAGCAAGGGAGTAAAAAAACAACAATAATGATATTATAAAAAATTGAACCGGAATATTTCTCTTTTGAATATAAACGTCTTTCTTATTAGATAAAATAAAAAGACTTGAAATAGTTAGAAGTGATAAATAAAACAAGAAAAACAATAAAGACTCAAAATGAGTAAAAAAATCTGTATCACTATAAAACTGGTGTTCTCCTTCCCACCAAAGAGAAGGGGACAACTCTCTTAACACAAAAAGTAAAACATTAATTCCAGCTAAAGATAAAAACATCATACATATAAAGTTTTTTACTGTTAATTGAATAGTCATATTTTATTTACAATAAAATAATAGCAAGATTTTAATATTAAAACAGGATTGATTTTTATGTCACCCATGCTTTTCAAGTTTTTGTTCAAAAGGCTAAGATCATGCCCCTTTATTTTTGACATCATCTTTCTAACAGTAATATTTGCTTTTGTCTCTTGCCCATATTCAGGGTACTTTTTAGAAATTTTCATTAAATCTTCAGACAATAAATCAACTGTGATTTTCTTGTTAGAATTACAATTAGTAGTCAAAGAGCTATTTGGAACGACTCTATATGCAGATAAAGTTTTTTTACTGTAATAACACAATCCATTTAATGAAATTAAAAATGCAATATGGAAATCTAAAAAACCAGGTGGTAATAATTTAACATCATATTTAGAAGCTCTAAACATTTGGGTTGATCTTTGCCCAACTAAAGCATAGCTAAGAGCAATATCTTTACTTTTTAAAAATTTAGGATATAAAAATTGAGCGGCTTTAGACGGAAAAAAACCTGATTTATTTGACTCATTATCTACTATATCTGCACAATGCCACATTTGAACAATATCAGGGTTATTATCAAAGTAATCAACCTGATATGACAATTTCCCCTGATACCAAAAGTCATCTCCATCCATACTAGCTATCAACTCTCCTCTTGCTTCATTGTGAACAGTTCGATAGTTTTTTTCACCACCTACATTTTTTGGGTAAAATATAGGCTTAATTATATCAGGGTATTGATCTACATACTTCTGTACTATTGCTCTAGTATTATCAGTTGAACAATCCTCCCCTACGATTATTTCAAAATCAAAGTCACATTCTTGAAATAAGATACTATCAAGACACTCTCCTATATACTTTTCTTGATTATAAGTCATTACACATACAGAGACTTTAGGGCTATTTGACATTTCTAAACCTTATAAAAACTTTTTCTTTTAAATTAGTAGAAAACATAAACGTAAATATCAGTGAAATAGCACCAATAAGTATGAGTTTTGAAAACTCAATTAATTCATATTCAAAGTTAACATTAAAATAATAACTAAGCCCATAAACAGCCACATAGCCACCGATGAACATTTTGATATTCCCCCATAACCATGAAAGATGTTTACCCGGCAAAAACCTTTTATGAATAACGCCTAACCACAATACAGCTATGAGTAAATTGGCCACAAACCATAACATTCCAGTATAAACAGGTCCAAAATTTGAAGCTACATATATCTGGGAAGGAATTAAAACACCTGCGTAAATAAAATTGCCTTTAACATGAAGCCTTAGATTTCCTCTTGCGTATTGAAGGTAATAAGCAAAAGCTCCCATAGACACCATTGCATTACCTAAAACGTACCATTTCATTATTTCACTGGCTTTAGTTGCAGCTGAAGCATCGTTTGTCCAGAGGTATAAAATATTCTCACCATAAAAAACAAGCATTGAAGAAATTGGAACAACGATAATAAGTACTATTTCTACAGATAAAAAATAAAGCTTATCTAACTCTTTATTTTTTCCTTGCTCATTATAAATAGTCATACGCGGCATTATCGCCGCTCCTATCGCATTGCCCAACACAAAAAGGCCATTTGCAATCACTATTGCTAGAGAAAAATATCCATATTCATCAAGTGATATGTATTTTGACAGGATCAATTTGTCTACTTGAGTAACTAAAACCCAAATAACACTACCAAACGCTATAGCAAAAGAAAATTTATATATTTTCTTCAGCACATCAAAAGAATAGCAGACTACCTCTTTACGATTCTCAAAATTACCATAGGTGAAAGCTATAAGAATGAAAGTTTCAAGCAAACATATAGCTAACTGATAAAGGAAAAACACTTCAATTGAAGCACCGAAGATTTTAAAAGGAATGAGTACAAAAACAAACCTAAAAGTACCAGCAATAATCCCAAATCCATTAAGCCACACTTGTCTCTCTAGGCCGCTGACGACACCATTATAAAGACTACTTACCCACCTAACACCTACTATTGTTGCCATAATAGATACGCTTAAACTTACAATACTTATATCAAGTTCTTTAACATTCAACCAGGATGTAGCGATATAATCGCTAGAGAATATGATTGCCACAGCAGTTAAAGCTCCTGTAGCAACAAATACAACCTCTAGTGTACGGAGTATTGTTCTAAGCTCTTGTGAGCTTATGCTTCCAGCTCTATATTTAGCACTTTCCCTTGCAAGGGTTGGTTTCATCCCTATGTCAAGTAATTGCATCCACGATTGAAGCATTATATAAAAGCCAATAAGACCAAATGCTTCACTACCAAGATATGAAAGATATAAAGGCATCATAACAATGCCAATAAGTGCTCTATACCCCTGTCCTATATAATTCGCAATTATATTTTTTTTTAAACTAATTTGTTTTGTCAATTGGTAGTTCCATAGCTATAAAAGAGTAATGATTACTCACAATCTTTCGAAGTAGCATAACCAAAACCAGTTTTACCAAAGTCGTTACCATTATAAAGCATAAAATATTCATCTTTACCTTTAACTACAGTTCCGTAGGCTGTCATACCTGCATCCCAGCCATCACTTTCACCCACGAGTTTAAATTTATCTGTTTTTCTTTCCCAAGTTTTACCGTCTATTGATTCGGCATAATCTAGTTCATAGTGTTGACCATCTTTTTCTCTATATCCTTCAGGTCCTCTTGAAGAAAACCACATTTTATAAATGCCTTTATCCTTTATTACCCAAGGTCTAGCAAACGACTCACCTTCATAAGTAGAATCAATACAAATATCAGTATTGGTTTCCCAGTTTATTCCATCGTTAGATGTCGCATATTTAATAACAAATGTTGGCTCTTTTCTACCATCGTATTCTTTCCATGAGGTAAAAGTTATATACCAAAGCTTAAATATTCCTTCATCATAAATAACACATGGTGCAGAAACTGCTATTGGATCATGAATTGACCGTTCTAAAATAGGGCCTTCATACATTTTTTCAACGCTGCCATCTTCTCTAACAATTGCTAAACCAATACTTAGGCTATAAGAAACAGTTACTTTTTTATTCCAACCGCAATAGTAAATGTACTTTTCTTTACCAACATTCACAATTGATGTCATAGTTATACCTGTATCATCAAAAGTACCACTTTGCCCGGGTAAAAATAATGGCTCATCATATACTTTTAAAACATTCGAAGGATTGTTTGCTTCTACATCCACACAAAAAGGCAGGCTAACAATATCTTTAGTTCTTGCAGAGTAATATACCCTCCAAACCTCGTCACTCACCATATCGATGAAAGGGTCTTGCGCATATCCAGTATCATATTTATCAAAGCTAAAGATTAAACCCTTTTTTTCCCACATAACAATTCCTTAAATTTATTTATAAAAGTGCTCTGCACCAGTATTTAATCTTTTGTAATAGTACTCATCGAAACCAGCTTCGGCCATTAATCGACATACTTCACCAATATTATATTCTACTCTGTGTAACTCAAATTCGCTGCCGTCAAATGTTGCAAATGATGACATATAATTTTTGTCTCTTGGTTGACCTACAGAGCCGGGATTACAATATACTTTACCTGCGAATTTTTTTATGACTTGCTTATGTGTGTGCCCAGAAGCAAAATATTTATTTGGGTATTTATCAAAATAACCTTCCTTTGGTGATAAGTACTCCTCTAAGGGGTCATTCCAACCACCATGAACAACAGCAAGTTCTCCAATCCTTCTATAGATGGGTAAAGTTGTTAACCAGTCTAAATTCTCTTGCGTTATTATCTTTTTTTGATATAGCAAACAGTCATTAGCACTTTGAGATCTTGGGCAACCAGTATTAGAGATCATATACCAGTCATGATTTCCTAAAATAGACTTTACGTTTCTTCTTCTAAGTTCATCACAACATTCGTTCACCTGGGTGTAATAGCCTGTTATATCTCCTAAACAGTAAATATCACTAATACCAAGGGAGTCTATTTTTTTTAGAACTTCTTTTAATGCTTCATAGTTGCCATGTATATCTGTAATTAGTGCAATCATTAAAATATATACTCATCGACATACCTTACTGCTGTACGGTTTATAATTGGGGTTTTATCTATTGCACATGGAACAATTCCATCTAAAAAATAATCTACAGCCATTTTACTTTCATTGTATCCAAGTGATGCTCTGATTGAAGTTGAGGATGAAATTCTTGGATTAATTTCCAGTAACTTCATAGTTCCTTCAAATAGTCTAAATTGGAAATTTGTAGGACCCACTGGTTTAACTACATTAGCAATATTTTTGAGGATTCCCTCAAAATCATAATCAACTACTTTTGCAACATTAGTAAAACCGTCTGTTGACAATTTTCGTTTGAAACTAATAAAATCGATTAGAGTGTGATTTTTATCGAAGAAACCTGCAACCGTATATTCATCATCATCGGTTCCAATAATCGGTTGCATGACGAGTTCTTTTGAAAAGCTATCTTTATTCTTATGATAATCATTTTCATTTTGTATCTTCATCACGCCTTTAGAGCCAAACCCGCGTTTAGGTTTTACTATATAAGGATAGCCATAAATATTTTTGCTCAAATCGTCTGTTGTTGGTATCAAATACTCAGGAATGTCATCAACAAGTGATTTATAAAAGCTCCATTTATCTTTGCACAAATCAATTAACTCACTTCTATTTAATAAAAGCGTTGCACCTGCATTTTCAATTTCTTTACGATGATCATTCCATAAATACATGTCTGCTTCAATGCTTGGGATAAGTATATCGACTGAGTGCTTTTTAATTACAGAACATAACCAGTCAATATAGTTTTCTGCATTGGTTGGCACAGCCAATTCAAAAGCATCACAAAATGCGGGCGCAATTGATTCATCATAGATAGTTGTGCCTATAAGAGTATATTCTTCTTTATTTTTCAAAAGAGATCGTAAAATTCCATAGCCAACTATACCGGAAGCTCCAGATACTAATACCGTCTTTTTCATTATACTGGCTTTCCATAATTATATACATGTCTTGCTTTAGCTAAAATCTTCTCTTTTGTTGGCATTAATAGAACCTCTAATTCTTTAGCAAAAGGGATGGGAACATCATCATATGAAACAATGCCAATAGGTGCATTTAATGAACAAAAAGCATGCTCTGCAATAATTGATGATATTTCGCTCGCTGCGCTACAAGTTTTGTTTGCAGTGTCTACAATGACTACACGCCCTGTTTTTTTCACTGAGTCTAAGATTGACTTCTTATCCAATGGTACTAAAGATCTTACATCTACTATTTCGACTGATATATTATCTTTATTAAGTTCTTCCATAGCCGCTAAAGCGCTAGGTAGAGTGCCAGAAATTGTAATGATAGACACGTCAGTGCCTTTATTAATTATATTTGCATCACCTAGTTTTATTTCTAATCCTAGATCCACCTCTTCCTTATTATAAAATATAGATCTGTCTGTGAAACAAATAACAGGGTTATCATCTGCAATAGCAGCTCGGTGAAGACTATATGCATCTTGAGGTGTAGCCGGAGCAATCACTTTTAATCCGGGTGTATTCATAAAAATTGGATGTGGCCTATCTGAATGTTGCGCACTATTACTACCATTGTACATGCTACTACACATTATTGTAATCGGAAGCTTAAACTGCCCATCATACATATAAGTTGTTTTTGAAGCCAAACTTACTATTTGGTCCATAGCCACATACAGGAAAGGTGAAATAGTTAAATCGATAACGGTTCTAATTCCACACATAGCAGCACCAATTGCGGCACCAACAACTGCGGCTTCAGATAGTGGCGTATTAATAATTCGATCCTTACCAAAAATTTCAGCTAGCTCTCTGGTGTAACCATATAAATTATCTTGTATGTCCTGCCCAAACATTACGACATCTTGGTTCTTTTCTAACTCAGCAAACAATGCTTCTCTTATTGCTTCTCCATAAGTTAAATTCATATTAACACTCCCCTGAAAAAATATTTGAGTAAGCATCTTTTGCCGTTGGTAATGGGCTGTTTTCTGCAAAAATCACTGCATTAAGCGTATTTGCTTTTTCTTTTTCAGTAATAGCGTTAATTTCATTACCTGTGATAATTTCATCACGAATAAGCTTTTCAGCAAAGTTTGCAATCGGGTCTTTGTGCAAAATATCACGCAAGACTTGCTCGTTATCTCTATAATTAGCATTAGCAATCTTCTTATAGCCGAGACCTTCTTGGTGTTCACGAAATCGAATAGTTTTGGCCTCAATTAAAACAGGCCCCTTTCCTTCGTTTATATGTTGAATAGCAGAGCTTACACATTCATATACTTCTTCAACATTTTGTCCATCTACTTTATAACCCTGCATACCATACGTTCCCGCATGAGTATAGAAATCCTGAGTTAAAGTAGTCTGTTTAAGGGTTGTTGTTATGGCAAGCCCATTATTTTTTAGTAAAAATATTATAGGTAGATTCCAAACAGCAGCTAAGTTTAAGGATTCATGAAAAGTGCCCTCATGCGCAGCTCCATCACCAAAGAAAACACAAGTTATTTTTCCGTCTTTTTTATACTTGGAAGCGAAACCAGAACCACAAGCCAAAGGCATTCCAGAACCAACAATGCCTGATGCTCCTAAGCTACCATTAGAAATATCACTAACGTGCATAGAGCCCCCTTTTCCACCATTGGTTCCAGTACTTTTACCGTAAATTTCTGCCATCATAGCATTCAGGTCAGTTCCTTTCGCAACCATATAACCGTGGGATCTATGCGTACCAATTATATAATCTCTGTGAGAAAGAGCAGCACACACCCCTACATCGGTTGCTTCCTGACCAATAGTAGTATGAACAGGACCCAAAATAAGGTTTTCTTCTTTCTTATCTATAACAGCTTCTTCAAAACACCTAACCCGAATCATTTTTGTCAACAATTCAATTTTTTTTTCATTTTCCATTAGACTCACCATTAAATTAATTCATAGTTTTGCAAATACTGATTAATTGTATTTATATCATTAAACATCATCACATCAATTATGGATAAATAAGGTATAAATTCATGTTCAAATTGCTTATAGGGTTGCAAGTTAGTTTTTATAAAGTTTAACTTTATATTGTTTTTTTCAAAAGTGTCCTTGCAGTAGAGTTCTTGACCACCAATTGCATTTATATAGTGACTTGCATTTAAGTTTTCACAAATATTAATAACTTTGTCTTGAGCTTTAAGCTCGCATTTTTTTTCTAGTTCGCTTGAATAATGAAAAATAGTATTTATTTGTAAATATTGAGATATTTTTTGAAGAGATGAACCTACATATCTAGCTAAATTTTTTTCTGGATAATTAAATATATCTTCAATCAGTGGCATTACATCTTTAAAAAATGGAGCCTTAGAATAATTCTGTTTAATTGTTTTTAAAATTTTCTTACTGTTGTTACCAACATCTATTTCATTAATTAGGCTATTGGAACTTGCCCCTCTTAGCTCTAAGGTAAATGCTTGGGGCTTGTTATTTCCAAGTATATTATTTTTATTAATATACCCTTGTTTTATAAAAGTAACATCGTCATATATCACGAATTCGTCGACAGCATTTATCAGTTGTAAGTAGCCTATATATGGGAAAAAGTAGGGTTGCATAATTGCAAGTTTCATAATATTACCTTTTTGATTGTTCTTATTATTTTGTTTACATCACTAAATGACATATAAAAATGAAGTGGCAAACAAAGTATTCCCGATGTGAGCTCTGTACTGTTTTTTGTACCGAAATTAACCTGTTCAGTAAAAACTTGATCTAAGGATGGTGAAAAATAGCGTCGGCTCTGAATATTATTTTCTCCTAAAGCTTTCATTACTTTTTGAACATTCAGTTCGCTACGTAAATTAATCGGCATGTAAGCCCCATTGAAATTTGCCATTTCATGCCACATTGGCATTTCAACAACATCTTTCAATCCAGCACGATAGGCTTCAAACAATTCGGAACGATATTTAATTACGCTATCAATTTCGCCTAGAATAGTTAAACCCACTGCACATTGATATTCATTCAGCTTAGCATTAATACCGGCTTCTGAAATATGACCATTTTCATCAATACCAAAATTTATCAGTCGTTTGGCGCGCTCAAAGTCAGCTTTATGCTTAAAAACAATAGCTCCGCCTTCTACAGTATGAAATACCTTAGTAGCATGAAAGCTTAGTATACTAGCATCGCCAAAATTGAGTACTGACTCACTACCCACTTTAGCACCAAACGCATGTGCCGCATCATAAACAACTTTAACGTCATTTTCAGTCGCTATTTTTGTAAAGGCGTTAACATCACAGGGGTTACCAAAGACATGTGTAGCTACAATACCGTTGATATCTGGATTTGCCGATAGAGAATTTAAAGTTTCTTGGGGGCATAGATTGTAATTTTTTTTATCTATGTCGCAGAATGATGTCTCTATACCTTGCCATAACAATGAACTAGTTGTAGCAACAAAACTAAACGGTGTTGTCAACGCATTCGTGATGCCTAACGTTTTGCAGGCAACTTGTAATGCTAGTGTACCGTTGGACACTAACAACAGATTTTCAACTCCAAGATATTCTTCTAAATGCGCAGTTAACTGCTGATGTAAGGGGCCAAAATTAGTATACCAAGCACTTGAATTTACTTGCTCCAAGTATTCGGTTAATCGTTTCATATCTGGGGTCAAAGGTTTATTTAAACTAATTTCCATTATGCACCAACCAAGCTTAATAAATATTTCCCGTAACTATTTTTCATCATAGGTTTAGCTAACTCTTCGATTTCAGCACTCGTTAACCAACCATTACTAAATGCGATCTCTTCCAAGCAGGCTATCTTATAACCTTGACGCCGCTCGATTGTTTCAACAAACATTGCTGAATCAAGTAGTGACTCATGGGTACCAGTATCTAACCAAGCAAAACCACGACCTAATAACTCAACATTTAACTCACCTTTTTCTAGATAAGCTTGATTAATACTTGTTATTTCCAGCTCACCACGATCCGACGGCTTTACCTCTTTAGCTATTTCAACAACCTTGTTATCGTAAAAATACAGCCCTGTTACAGCAAAGTTAGATTTTGGCATTACAGGTTTTTCTTCAATTGACAAGGCTTTCATATTTTCATCAAAATCAACTACACCGAATCTTTCCGGATCTTGTACTTGATAGCCAAAAACGGTAGCTCCGGTCTTTTTATCAGCGGCATTTAATAAAAGAGGAGAGAAGCCATGCCCCCAAAATAAATTATCACCCAAGACTAAACAAACAGAATCGTCACCAATGAATTTCTCGCCGATAATAAATGCCTGAGCTAAACCGTCAGGACTAGCTTGAACTTCATAACTTAAATTAATTCCAAAATCACTACCGTCACCGAGTAATCTGGTGAACCCATCTTTATCATCAGGAGTTGTAATAATTAATATATCTTTAATACCCGCGAGCATTAATACTGATAGAGGGTAATAAATCATAGGCTTGTCATAAACAGGCAATAACTGTTTAGAAACACCTTTTGTAATTGGATATAAGCGTGTACCTGAGCCGCCAGCTAAAACAATACCTTTCATATTAAGCTCCTAAGCGCTCACGCTGATATGATCCATCTTGTACTCGTTTACACCACTCACTATTGGCTAGGTACCATTTGACTGTTTTTCTTAATCCAGTTTCAAATGTTTCCACAGGAGTCCAACTAAGCTCTCGATCAATTTTATTTGCATCAATAGCATAACGGACATCATGCCCAGGCCTGTCCGTAACAAATGCGATTTGATCTTTGTAATTTGTCTTTTGTGGCACTAATTCATTTAGCAATTCACAAATAGTTTCAACTACTTCAATATTCTGTTTTTCATTATGACCACCTATATTGTAGGTTTCACCCACAGTACCCTCCGTCACTACTTTATATAACGCCCTAGCATGATCCTCAACAAATAGCCAATCACGGATCTGCATGCCATTACCATAAACAGGCAAAGATTTACCCTCTACTGCATTTAAAATAACTAACGGGATCAGTTTTTCAGGGAAATGGTAAGGGCCATAGTTATTCGAGCAATTAGTTACCAAAGTTGGTAGACCATATGTTCGGTGCCATGCACGAACTAAGTGATCACTTGACGCTTTTGACGCTGAATAAGGGCTACTTGGATCATATGACGTTGTTTCTGTAAATAAGTCATCCGTTCCTTCTAAATCACCATATACTTCATCAGTAGAGATATGGTGGAAGCGAAATGCATCTTTACGTGTATTTTCAAGCTTATTCCAGTATGCACGAGTCGCTTCAAGTAACGTATACGTACCAACAATGTTGGTTTCAATAAATGCGTCAGGACCATCAATTGAACGGTCTACATGTGACTCTGCTGCCAAGTGCATTACCGCATCAGGCTGATATTCCGAAAACACTCTGTCAAGATCTTCACGGCTGCAAATATCGACTTGTTCAAACGCGTAGCGGTCACTGTCTTTAATATCAACTAATGACTCTAAGTTGCCAGCATAGGTTAACTTATCTACATTGATTATACAGTCGTTGGTATTTTTTATAACATGACGAATAACAGCTGAGCCGATAAAACCAGCACCGCCAGTAACGAGGATTTTCATACTTTTCTCTTGTATTAAATTCTAAAATCAACTCACGAAAGCGAGTATATAAATGAAGGTTAACTGATATTATTCATTTTTATATCTCAGCGTTGTTTACACCACTGAGACATACTTACGGAAACCGCATAAAGAACAAAGCTGTCACTGACTTCCAGTACTTTACTTAAGTAGCTTGTATCCATTGCGCACTTCATTCTTTTACGTGTAATTCCGCCTTTAAATTCTTTTTCTTGCTTTAACAGGTTCAAGCAAACCTGCCTGAACCTCGAAAAAGCCTCTGCTCGATCATCAACTCTGATTCTGCAAGCATCTTCTCTAAAACCAACATCAAGTTGCCAATGCATTGATTCTACTAACCAGTGTGCTTTCGTTGAATCAAGCAATTCTTTTGCACTTAAATCTTTAGAACTAATGTAAAAACGCAGCGATACATCAGCCTCTGTGGCATACTCACTTTCTTGTCTTATGTTGACCATTATACCCATCGTTTTTAACGCTGGCCAATCAAACTCTAAATCACCTAATACTGATAAATCCTTGTTGATTAAAGCACAACGAGTTTCCAATCGACCCTGTGAATTATCATGACTAAGATGACTATCTCCATCAAATGACTGTAACATTTTTGGATCATAATAATCTTTAAATGCACGATGTCATTTACTTTGATTACCTTTCACTGCTAATAAATAGTCAGCGCTTTTATCAACTATTTTTTGCGCTATTTTCTTTTGACAACCCATTGCATCAATGGTTATTAAACAACCTGCTATATCCAACATTTCCAATAGCTTAGGTATCTCTGTTATTTCATTTGTTTTCTCATTCACCTTGGATTGTGCGAGACAAACACCATTCGCCGTTGCAAACACATTAACCATATGGATAGCTGATTGCCCGCGAGATTTATTATAAGAGCCTCTCACAGTTTTGCCATCGACAGCTATCACTTGTCCTTCAGTTAAATCATGGCAGTCTCGCATCCAATCAATAAAAGCTTTTTGTAATGCCTTGGTACTTATCATCCCCATCACTCTAGCTATCGTATCTGCTGACGGAATTCCATCTGCAAAATCACCATAAGTAGATAAGAAATCAACTCGTGTTTCACCAAAATCACTAATACCTTCCCAAGTATCATGTCCCGATAAAACGTCACAAATTGTCAGTAAGATTATATCTGATAGTTCATGGTTTATTTTACCTGATTGGCGATAGTCTTTGATTACATTAAAGTGCATGAATGGATTC